>Ga0256837_1001224_pt1 | contig 18243 bp, 14 predicted proteins | sample 4562384metaG_FD_185976 | JGI IMG/M metagenome (GOLD analysis project Ga0256837, IMG submission 185976) | Hydrothermal vent microbial communities from Guaymas Basin, Mexico - 4561-384 | ecosystem: Environmental > Aquatic > Marine > Hydrothermal vents | place: Mexico: Guaymas Basin | collected...
GTATAGTTGCATATACAATAACAAATGATGAACTTTATAAAATCACTACTACTATTAAAATGGCAATTATAAAATTGGATAATACTCTAAAATAAAAATTACCTTTTTCAAATAAGACTATTTTTATCTTAATTAAGTTAATATACAAATATATAAAAAGAAAGATAACAATAGGTGATAATTATGGAAGTATATTTAGACAATAATTCAACAACGCAAGTTGACCCAAAAGTAGAAGAGGTGTATATTGATACCATTAAAACTTTTGGAAATGTAAATGTAATTTACAATAAAGGGATAGAAACAAGAGCATTATTAAATGATTCATTAGATAAATTATATGATGGACTTAATGCAAGTGATGATGATGATATTATTATTACATCTTCTACAACAGAAGGTAACAATGCTATTATTAAAACTTTTTTAGATAAATATTTAAATGGAAGTGATAAAAACCATATTATCTCTACAGTAGCAGAGCATTCAAGTATAAAATCTCCACTTAAATATTGTAAAGATTTAGGTATGGATGTTACTTATGTTGGTACTGATTCAAATGGTTTAATAAAAGTAAGTGAAATAGAAGCTGCAATTACTCCTAAAACTTGTCTTATAACTGTACTTATGGCATCGAATGAAACAGGTGCAGTACAAGATATAAAAGAGATTGCTAATATAGCAAAAAAATATGATGTTAAAGTTCATACTGATGGTGCTCAAGCTATTGGTAAAATGAAAGTTGATCTTCAAGATTTAGGTGTAGATTATTTTACATGTTCTGCACATAAATTTCATGGGCCAAAAGGTGTAGGTCTTATGTTTATAAAAGGTGGTGCTCCATATACTACTCTTATTCATGGAAGTAAAAATGTTATGGGTGGAAAAAGAGCAGGAAGTTTATATAACAATGGAGTAGCTGCAATGGCAACTGCTTTGGAAATAGCAAATATAAACTTACCGCTTATGGAAAAAACAGTTCAAAATTTAAGAGATAGACTAGAAGATGAACTTCTAAAAATACCAGATACAAAGTCATATGTACCAAGAGTAAAAAGACTTAAAAATCTTGTTGCTATGTCTTTTCGAGGTGTTGAGGGTGAATCAATGTTATGGGATATGAATACACAAGGTATTTATATATCAACAGGATCTAGCTGTAGTAGTGAAGATCTAGAAGGTTCGGCAGTTGTTGAAGCACTAGGAGAGGTAACTGAGATAGCAAATACAACAGTTATGTTCGCACTTAGTAAATTTACAACAGATGAAGAGATTGATTATGTTATAGAAAAAGTAAAATTTGCAGTTGAGAGAATTAGAGGTATATCTATGACTTATGCAAAACAAGAAGCTTTTTCACAGTATGTGGAAGATCATTAGAATATACTAACTAAATGTTAGTATATTTTGGTACGAATGCACTAAAAAAATAAATAAAAGGAAAATATTATGGCAAGAAATGACTTAGTTCAAGGAAATGTTTGGGAACAATATTCTCAAAAAGTACAAGATCGTATGAATAATCCTGTAGCAATGGGAGAATTAAATGAAGAAGATGCAAAAAGATTAGGTGGAAAACTTATCGTTGCAGATTTTGGCGCAGAGTCTTGTGGTGATGCAGTTAGACTTTTTTGGGTTGTAGATGAAAAAACTGATACAATATTGGAGAGTAAATTTAAATCATTTGGGTGTGGAACAGCAATCGCTTCAAGTGATGCTATGGCTGAACTTTGTATTGGTAAAAAAGTAGATGATGCAATTCATATTACAAATACAGAAGTTGAAGCATTTTTAAGAGATGATGTAGATGTAGAAGCTGTACCACCTCAAAAAATGCATTGTTCTGTTATGGCATATGATGTTATTATTGAAGCTGCAGCACAATATAAAGGTGTAAGTCGTGATGATATTGTTGATGCTGATATCGTTTGTGAATGTGCTAGAAAAACTAGAAAAGATATAGTTGATGCAATTAGAGAACATAATATCACTGAAGTTGAAGAGATTATATCTATAACAAAAGCAGGGTCATACTGTAAATCATGTATTAGACCTGGTGGTCATGAGCCAAAAGATGTATATTTAGTAGATATTTTAGCTGATGTTAGAGAAACTATGGAAAAAGAGAGACTAGAAGCTGCAGCAGAGACAACAGCAACTGGTACTAATAGTTTTGATAAGATGACTATAGTTCAAAGAATAAAAGCAGTTGATACAGTAATAGATGAATATATTAGACCTATGTTAGTTATGGATGGTGGTGATATGGAGATCATTGATATTAAAGAAAATTTACCATACTATGATATTTATATTAGATACTTAGGTGCTTGTGGAAGTTGTGCTTCTGGATCGACAGGAACATTGTATGCAATAGAATCAACACTTAGACAAAAAGTCGATGAAAATATTAGAGTGTTACCTGTTTAATGGAAAACTTTAGTAATATTCTAGTTTCATACTCTACAAATATTGTTGTAGCTTTATTAATATTTATTATTGGTAAAAGAGTTGCAACATTATTATCTGAATTATCTATTAAAATATTAAGAAAATCAAAAGTAGATGAATCATTAACACTATTTTTGAGTAAAATTATTTATGGATCACTTATTGTAGTTATTATTTTAGCTGCATTAGGAAAACTAGGTGTAGAAACTACATCATTTATAGCTATATTAGGTGCTGTTGGTTTAGCAGTTGGATTAGCATTTCAAAGTACATTGTCAAATATAAGTGCTGGTGTGATGTTAATAATCTTTAGACCATTTAGTATTGGTGATTTTATAGAAGCTGGTGGAGTTGCTGGTACAGTGGAAGAGTTAAATCTTTTTAATACAGTATTTAAAACTGGTGATAATAAAGTTATTATAGTTGCAAACTCAAATATCATTGGTGGAAATATAACTAACTATTCTAAAAAAGATACTAGAAGAGTTGATTTTGCTTTTGGTATTGGATATGATGATGATTTAAAATTAGCTAAAAATACTTTATTGGAAATTGTAAATGCAGATGATAGAATATTAAAAGATCCAGCACCATTTGTAGCAGTTTCAGAATTAGCAGATAGTAGTGTAAACTTTATAGTTAGAGTTTGGGTAAAAAGTGGAGACTATTGGGCTGTAAACTTTGATACCATAGAAAAAGTAAAGTTGATATTTGATGAAAAAGGTATTAGTTTCCCTTATCCTCAAATAGATATACATAACCATAAAATTTAAAATAAGGAAAATATATGTCAGTAATAAAAGAATATATGTCAGCAGATCATAGAGCTTGTGATGAGTCATTTGCCAATATGGAAAATGCAGTTCATGATGAAAACTGGAAAGAATCAAAAAAACTTTTTGAGTCATTTGCTAGTGACTTACTTTACCACTTTGATATGGAAGAGAAAGTAATGTTTCCAGCATTCGAAGCTAGAAGTGCATCTGCTCATTGTAATCCTACTCCTGTTATGCTTATGGAACATGAACAAATGAAAAAATTAGTTCAAGATATGAGATCAGATATTGATAATAAAAATAAAGATCATTTTTTTGGACTTTCTGAGACATTAATGATGACTATGCAACAACATAATATGAAAGAGGAACAGATGATGTATCCTATGGTAGATGAAGCTATGGAATCAGAAAATGGTATGCTTCTAGAAGAGATGAAAAAGTTAGAGAGATAGTAAATATTATTTTTAAGTTCAAAGGATAAAAGATTAAATTTCTATTATCCTTTTTGCTTTTATATTATCTGTAGTTTTCTTTATTGTCTGTAGTATCTAACTCTTGACCAATCTCTTTATATCTTTTAAAATAATATTGAATAAAATTATCAATATTTGTATCTATTGAAGTATAATATTTTTCTTTTTTTATAGCATATTGTTCTAAAAATATTGTAGCATCTTTTTTATTTAAATAATGAAGTGCTAGAGAACTATATGTTTTAATATACCAATTTTTTAAATTTTCCATAGTATTAGTATCTCTATAAATGGATAGTTTATTTGTCTCTTCATTCCAAATTAAAACTTTAGATTTAAATAGACCATAAAGATGAATTAATCCTTCACAATAATATGGTTGAACTTCATCAACTTCCATCCATCCAATAAGTCCAATAGCTCTTTTTATAGTATCTGTTAACACATACTCTTCAAGATCTTTTTCATCACTATTATTATCAAGGAAAAATGATACAAGTCCACCAGTTGTAGCTTTAAACTCTTCAATATTTTTGAAGTTTGCAGTCTTATTCATAATAGTTTCAGTCTCTTCATCACACCATAAAATATGACCAAACTCATGTCCTATAGTTGTTATATCATAAACTTTATGCCATGATTTAGTTTGATTAAATAAAAATTCTCTATCTTTAGTAAGTAATTCTTGCCCTAAGATCTCTTTAGTAAGTGATAAAAATGGTTTTGCTCTTTGACCTTGTAGTATCTCATCACTAAATGCAAATATTTTTTTACCTTCCTCTTTAGAAACTATCTCGTCATTTGGCACAACTTGTGCTGAAAATAGACCATTGAATTCTGCTCCAAAAAATAGGGCAGGGCGACCAAGATGAAGTTGAACTTTATCTAAGCTTTTTAAAGAAAAATCATATATATTTTTGAACTTTTTTGTTTGTTCATGTGTATCAAATATTTTTTTAAACATATTCTTTATTTTTTCTACTCTATTATTGTTATTTTGTAGAGATGGATTTGTAAGTCGTATATCCCATTCAAGAGCAACTGCTTTTCTAAAGTGATCTTCATAGTATTCTAGAGGATGACCTATTTGAATTGGTGTTGTTATTTTCATCCAAGTTCTATCTACATCTGCCCATTTAGATACAAGCATATTAGTTCTTTTTTCTGCTAAGGCTGTGATAATTGATTGTATATATTGTACATATTCCCATTTTTTATTGTACACTTCATCTTCTAGTTCTATAATATTATCAACAAATTCTTCAAGTGCATCAATAACAGATGTTACCTCTTTTTTAAATGCACTTATATAAGCTTTACTTTGATATTCACAATAATCTTGAGTATTATCTTTTACTAACATAGAGTAACTTCTATCTGCAATTTCTCCGTTGTGTCCTAAATCAAAAAGTTCATTTGATTCTAAAAAATTCATTACATCTTCATTTTTACCATTAAATTTTTTAAGTAAATTTTTATTTACTCCATTTATTATAAGTTTTGTCCATGAAGTTTGCCATTTAGAGAACTCTATCCCTACACTGTATACACCTTTAAATATCTCTTGATAAAATGGTGTTAATAAATTATTTGATGTAATATATTCTATAGTATTATGGTGTATATCTAGCCAATATTCTTTTACGAATTGATATGCTACCTCTTGTAAAGTAATTATCTCATCTTCATTTTTATCTAATTTTTTTAAAACTTGAACCAATCCATCATCTCGTAGATTAACAATTCTTGTAATAAGTGCTAGTTTTAAATCAGAAGTTAATTCTAAATTTAATTCTTTTGCAAATGATTTAATAATAGTTAATTTATCATCTTCATTTTTCTCTAAATACTCATATAGTTTATTTATATTTTCTTTTTGTTTAGAGATGAAATCATATAGTTTTTGTATATCTATTAAAAATTGTTCTTTATTCATATGTATCCTTTTGAAAGTTTATTTTAAATAAAAAAGGCTCATAATAAATATGAGCCTTTTTCTTATTTATTATAATATTTTAGCTATCGTAAAAACCATTTTTATAAAGTGCATCGATTAGTTCTCTTACGCTTCCCACAGATTTAGCAAACTTTCTATCTTGATCATCATTTAAATTTGCTTCAATAATTTTTTCTGCTCCATTTGCTCCAATCATTACAGGTACACCACTTACAGTATCTGTATAACCATATTCACCATCTAGCATAACAGAACAAGGATAAATTTGTTTTTTATCAGATAAAACAGCCTCAACCATAAGAGCAGTTGATTTTGCAGGTGCATAGTATGCAGAACCATCTTTTAAAAGACTAACAATTTCTGCTCCACCTTTTTTTGTTTTTTCAATTATCTCATTTATATCATCCCATGATAAAAGATCAGTTAAAGGAACTCCAGCAACAGTTGAAAATCTTGGAAGTGGAACCATATCATCACCATGACCACCCATAACAGAACATCTAATTTGACCAGTTCCATATCCTAATTTTTCATAAACAAAGTGAGCCATTCTTGCACTATCAAGTATACCAGCCATACCAAGTACTCTATTTCTATCCCAACCAGTTTCTTTTAGTGCAACGTAAACCATAGCATCTAAAGGATTTGATACTGGAATTACTATAGCATTTGGAGATGTTTTTTTCAAACTACTCATAAGATTTTTCATAATTGTAGCATTTTTGATTAAAAGGTCATCTCTACTCATACCAGGTAAACGTGGACTACCAGCTGTTATAACGATAACATCACAATCTTTTACATCTTCTAATGTTTCTGCGACAGTAACAATAGTATGTTTTCTTGCTGCTTGACTAGCTTGAGACATATCTAGTGCTAAACCTCTAGCTTTGTCAACATTGTTTGCTCTTAACATAACCTCATGACAAGAACCACTCATAACTAAACTATACGCTACTGAAGAACCGACATTACCAACACCTACAATTGCTACTCTTTTACCTCGCATGAAAACTCCTATATATTTTAAATTTTATTTTGTTATAGTGTAAAATAAATAAAGATTAAAACTAAAATAAGTTCTAATCTTTACTTATTGTTAATAATAACATAAAAAAGCAACCATTTGGTTACTTTTTATGCTTAATATATTTATATATTATTAATAATATTATTTAATGTAGCAGATGGTCGCATAGCAGCTTCAGCTTTAGCTTCATCAGGATTATAATAACCACCAATATCTTGAGCTTTACCTTCAATAGATAATAATTCAGAAATAATTGTTTCTTCATTATCTTTAAGTGCTTTTGCAACTGGTGCAAATTTTGCAGCTAAATCAGCGTGATCACCTTTTGCTAATGCATCAGCCCAGTATTGTGCCACGAAGAAGTGAGAAGCTTTATTATCTGGCTCTCCACATTTTCTTGATGGTGCTTTGTTATTATCTAAGTAACCATCATTTGCAACATCAAGTGCTTTTGTTACAGCTTCAAGCTCAGCAGAATTATGTTTTCTAGCTAAGAATCTTAAAGATTCTGCAAGTGCTAAGAATTCACCTAAAGAATCCCATCTTAAGTGACCTTCAGCTAAAAATTGATCAACATGTTTAGGAGCAGATCCACCAGCACCAGTTTCATATAATCCTCCACCTGCTAATAATGGTACAATTGAAAGCATTTTTGCAGATGTTCCAAGCTCTAGAATTGGGTACATATCAGTAAGATGATCTCTTAATACATTTCCAGTTACAGCAATAGTATTTTCACCAGCTCTTACTCTTGCATTTGTAAATCTAGTAGCAGATGTGATGTCCATAAATTGAATATCTAAACCATCAGTATCTAAATCAGCTAAATAAGTTTTTGCTTTTTTAATCATCTGTGCGTCATGAGCTCTATTTTCATCAAGCCAGAAAATAACAGGAACTTTCTCGATTTGACCTCTTTCAACTGCTAATCTTACCCAGTCTTTAATAGGAATATCTTTAGCTCTACTCATTCTCCAAATATCACCAGCTTCACAATCAAATGACATTAACTCTGTACCATCTTGGGCAGTAACTGTAACTTTACCAGCTTCAGCTAACTCAAAAGTTGTAGGATGTGAACCATACTCTTCAGCTTTTTGTGCCATAAGACCAACATTTGCCATTGATCCCATAGTTGTAACATCATACTGACCATTTTTAACACAATCAGCTACCATCTCTTCATGAAATAAACCATAAGTAGAATCAGGAATTACAGCAACACATTCTTTAGCATCACCATTTCTGTTCCATTGTTTACCACCTTCTCTTACTACAACTGGCATAGAAGCATCAATAATAACATCATTTGATGCATTAAAGTTTGTAGTACCTTTATCAGAATCAACCATTGCAATTTCTGGATTATCAGACTCTACTATTGCTTGGAATGCAGCTTTTATTTCAGCTTCAAGTGCATGACCAGAGATTTTATTTTCAAGATCTGACATACCTTGGTTTGGATTTACATTTAATTCTGCAAATGTATCTGCATATTTTTCAAATACTGGAGCAAAGAATACTGTAAATGCATGACCAAACATAATTGGATCAGATATTTTCATCATAGTTGCTTTTAAGTGAATTGACCATAATACATCATTTGCTTTTGCATCTTCAATTGTTTTAGCAATAAAAGATTTAAGTTTAGATACAGACATAAATGTACCATCTAAAACTTCTTTATCAAGTGCATCAATAGAAGCTAACTCTTTACCATTTAATGCAATAGTAACTTTAGATGCTTTATCCATAGTAACAGATTGTTCATTACCGTAGAAGTCACCGTCTCCAGCCATATGTGCAACATAAGATTTTGCATTTTCAGGGAAAGCTTTTAATCTATGAGGATTATTTTGAGCAAATCTTTTAACAGCTTTTGCCGCTCTTCTATCTGAGTTACCCTCTCTTAATACTGGATTAACAGCAGAACCTAAACAAGTACTATATTTAGCTTGAATCTCTTCTTCACTAGCATTTGCTGGATTTTCAGGATAATTAGGTATATCATGACCTTGACCTTGAAGTTCAGCAATACACTCTTTTAATTGACCTACAGAAGCAGATACATTTGGAAGTTTGATTATATTTCCATCTTCTTGAAGTACAACTTTACCTAATTCAGATAATTCATCTTTTGCTAAACCCATAGCAGATAAAACTCTACCTGCAAGTGAAATATCAGAAGTAACAACATCAACTCCTCCAGCTTTTGTAAATGCATTTACGATTGGTAAAAGCGAGTAAGTTGCTAAAGCTGGTGCTTCATCAATTTTTGACCATATAATTTTTGACATATGTATTCCTTAATTAAGTTTTTAATATTTGTAACTGTAAGTTTATCAAGAATTTGTTTTATGATATTTTATATTGTTAAGTTTTTTATGTATAATTATTTTAGATGTTTCTTTTATACACATAAATAAGTTTGATATTTATTGTGTTACATTTATACACAATAAGAATAAATGAGGTAATAAAAAAGGTAAAGAAATAAATCTTTACCTTTTTATATAGTTATTAACAAGAATAAGTTGATTTAAATTCAAAAGCAGTTGGTCTAGCTTCATCAGGCCAAACTTGTCTTTCAAATTGATAATGTTGATAAGTATCAATCATATCTTCTGTAAATACAGGTTTTAAGAAATCATTATCAGCAATTAAACCTTCTAATGCTTCTCGCAATGTTGCTGGCATTTGAGGAATATTTTTTTCTCTAATTTCATCTAAAGTTAATTCAAATAGATCTTCATCCATTGGACCTACTGGCTCAGTTTTATTTTTGATACCATCAATACCAGCCATCATAAGTGCTGCAAATGCTAAATATGGGTTAGCTGTAGAATCTGGGAATCTCATCTCTAGTCTAGTAGCAGGTGCTCCAGCTCCATAAGGAACTCTACAAGCAGCAGATCTATTTTGAGCAGAATATGTTAAGATATTTGGTGCTTCATAACCAGGGATTAATCTTTTGTATGAGTTTGTACTAGCATTTGTAAATGCAGCAACAGCAGCAGCATGTTTAAATACACCACCAGCATAATGTCTAGCTGCATCAGATAAGTTACCGTAGTTACCCTCTGTATAGAATGTATTAACTCCATCTTTCCAGATCGATTGATGAACATGCATACCATTACCATTGTCACCAAAAATTGGTTTTGGCATAAATGTAGCAGTTTTACCATTTAGGTGTGCTACCATTTTAACTACATATTTAAGTTTTTGTACATTATCAGCAGCTTCTACTAATGTGTTATAAACAATACCAATCTCATGTTGACCTTGAGCAACTTCGTGGTGTCCTAAAACAACTTCTAAACCAACTTGCTCTAAAACAAGCATAGTTTCAGCTCTTAAATCTACACCTTTATCTACAGGAGCAACTGGAAAGTATCCACCTTTTGTTCCAGAGATATGACCCATATTTCCACCTTCAACTGTAGCATAAGTATTCCACTCACCATCTTCTGTATCGATAGAATAAAAAGATTCACTTGGTTCATCTTTAACTTTAACATCTTCAAAAATAAAGTATTCATTTTCAGGTCCAAAGTAAGCTACATCTCCTACATTTGCTTCAGCTAAATATTCTAATGACTTTTTAGCGATAGATCTTGGACATTTCGCATATAATTCATTTTTATAAATATCATAAACATCACAAATAACAATAATTGTACTATCGGCTGTAAATGGATCTAAAAATGCTGTTTTAACTTCAGGTTTTAAAATCATATCTGATTTATTAATTGGTTGCCATGCATCTATACTAGATCCATCAAATGGCATACCATTGTCAAGTTGACCTTGAGTAACTGCACTCATTCTATAACTAATATGATGCCATGCACCTTTAATATCTGTAAATCTAAAATCTACAAACTCTACTTCATTTTCTTTACAAAAGTTAAAAAACTCTTCTGTATTATTTACAAATTTTCCCATGTAATAAATCCTTTTTTATTTTAATGCCTAAATTCTAACAGAATAAAAAATAATAGCAAGTAAAATTTTGTATATAAACTAAACAAATTTATATTTTGTTTCTTTTTCCAACAAATTTATGTATAATATAATTTATAATTAATTTAGGAATAATAAAAATGGATAAAAATAAAGCAATTAAAAATTTAGATAATGTTATAAAAAAAATTGAGTTTGCAAGGTTAAATGTAAGTGATCATCATATAGTTCAAATCGTAGCTGTTAGTAAATATTCAACTTCTAAAGATATATCAATATTGTATGAGGCAGGACAAAGAGCTTTTGGTGAAAATAAAGTTCAAGATTTAAAGCAAAAGCAAGAGGAGTTAAATGATTTACCAATATCTTGGCATTTTATTGGAACTTTACAAAAAAATAAAATAAATAATCTTATAGATTTAAACCCAACACTAATGCATTCTCTTGATAATTTAGATTTAGCTAAAGAGTTAGATAAAAAATTGAAGATAAAAAATAAAAAGATGAATTGTTTGCTTCAAATAAATAGTGCAAATGAAGATAGTAAGTCAGGTGTAAATCCACAAGAGGCAGTAGAAATATATAATGAAATAAAAGAAAAATATAAAAATATTATATTAAAAGGTGTTATGTCAATAGGTGCTCATAGTGAGGATAAAAAATTGATCGAAGATAGTTTTAAATCAACAAAAAATATTTTTGATAATTGTAATGATGCCAAAATATGCTCTATGGGTATGAGTAGTGATTTTGAAACTGCTATTTTAAATGGCTCAAATATGGTAAGAGTAGGTAGAAGTTTATTTAATTAAACTTCTACACACCAAGTTTATTAACAACTTCTTCTAGTTTATCAAATTTTATAGGTTTTAAAATATAATTTGCAGCACCATTTTGAATAGCTCTTATAACTTTATTTTGCTCTCCATGAGAAGTTACCATAATTATTTTTGCTTTTATATCATGCATCATAATTCTTGATACTGCTTCAATTCCATCTTCTACCTCGTTTACATTTGGCATTGTAATATCCATAGTTACAAAATCAGGTTTAAATAGTTTATATTTTTCAATTGCATCAAATCCATTTTCAGCTTCTGCAATAACATTATGTCCCATAGCTTCTATCATCTTTTTTAAATTTATTCTCATTATTTTTGCATCATCTGCTATTAATACTGTAGCCATTTTTATTCCTTTGTTTTAATTAGTTATACCATATAACTTAGTATAATTATTTCGTTATTTAATTTTAATTTACATACATACATTTTACCATCTTTCTTTTTTGTGATAGTAACAGAGTTATGTATAGTATAGGGTGTTGATATATTAACTTCCCCACCATTTTTTACAACAGAAAGTTCATGTAAAATATTACCCAATGTAACATTTAAAGTTTCTGCTATATTTTCACTACTTAGTTCATTTAATTCTTCTTTTGACATCTCTCCAAATATAAAGTTTTCAATCATTATAATTGATAGTTCATTAGATACACTCATCCCAACTGTACCACTCATATTTGTACTCAATGATATTAGTGTAGATATATCTAAGTAGTCAATTTTTGAAGTTTCTTCTATACTATATTTATCTTCAATATTTAAAGATAGATCTTCTTGAAAATAAGATATAGTTCTAATTGCTAATTTTTCTAATATTTCTGGGACATTTTTATTATCCAAATTTTTATCCTTTATTATTTAAACGGTATTGTAAAAGTAAATGTAATACCTTCACCAAATTTATTATCGATTTTTATAGTTCCATCTATTTTTTCTAACTCTTGTAGTATTGATGCTAATCCCACTCCACGACCAGAAATACTTGATATAGTTTCACTTGTACTAAATGCATCTTTAAATATTATTAGTAAGGCTTCATTCTCTGATAAGTTTTCAGTTTCTTCTTGAGTATAGATACCTTTTTCAATAGCAAGTTTTTTTATTTTATCTAGATCAATTCCTTGTCCATCATCACTTATCTCTATAATTAAATTATTATCTAGCTCTGTAACATCACAAGTAATAGTTCCTTCAAGTTCTTTTCCTAGTTCTTCTCTTTTTTCAACAGTTTCAATACCATGATCAACACTATTTCTAAATATATGCACAATAGAATTAATAAATGGTTTATATCGGTCTGAGATATATATATTTTCACTATTAATTACTAAAGGATTAATACATTTTTCTAATTTTTCTGATAACTGTTCAACCAAAAGCTCATATGGTTTTAAAAATGTAATAATATTAGAATAATTTAATTTTTCAATATCTTTACCTAAAGTAACTAATTGTTCTAAATCTTTTGATTCTAAATAGTTTGTTACTAATTGTTTTAAACCTTCAATTCTATCTTTATCTATTAAGACACTATTTGATTTATCAAAAAAGTCATCACCTAAAATATCTTTTAGTACTTTGATATCTTTTTCTAACCATTCACTCATAATATCTGTTGTAATATCTAAAATTATTTGATTGATACTTTGCTCTTGTAAACTCTCATCAATTAATGTTTCAAAATCATGCAGCTCTTTTACAACATTTAACATCTCTTTTTGAGCAAAAAGACCTTTATATGTATGAATCTCTTTTCTTAAGTTTGATAAGTTATCTAGCTCTTTAAAAGAATCAATATTGTTGATAAACTTTTCATAATCATTTTTAACAGAAACAAATTGTTCTAGGGTAGTAACAGTTTCTACAACCATTTTTAAAACTTGTTGTTCATCTTTTACTTTTTGTGCTAGTTTTTTAGTTTTTGTCACATCTGTTAGTATAAGCATAAAATTTTCTTTATCTAAAATTTTATACTCTATTTCAATATAAGAATCACCTATTTTAAATTCTGTTTGTAAAAGTGACATAAAAATATCTTGTTTAAACTCATCTTCGTTTAATATATTTACTAATGTTTCTTTTAAAAATGATGCATCAGATTCATTGTTACTGAAAAGTAATGTGGTGATATCTTTATCTTCAATATCCGTATCAAAAATTCTTTTAGCTTCTTTAGAATATTCTGAACCTATTTTCATATCATTATTAAAGTATAGAAAACCTTGTCCAGCATTATTTAAAAGAATTTGAACATTTTCTTTCTCTTTAGCTAACTGTTCGGTTCTTTGTTCAACTTTTATTTCAAGATTTTTACTTAACTCTTCTACCTCTTTTTTAGAGGTGATATCTTGTCTAATTGCACTATATCCAATAATATTATTATTAACATCAAAGTCAGGTGTTACAACAGCATCAACCCAATAAAATCCACCATCTTTTTTTAGGTTTTTAACTTCACCTTCCCAAGTTTTTCCAGATTTTATAGTATCCCAAAGATCTTTAAATGCACTTTTTGGTACATCTGGGTGTCTTACTATATTATGAGATTTTCCCATTAGTTCTTCTTGAGAATAACCTGAAATAGCACAAAATGCATCACTAATGTAAGTTATTTTACCTTTTAAATCAGTTTTACTTGCAATAATATTTTTTTCAAATATTTTTAGTAAAGTTTTAATTTCAACATTTTTTTCTTCAATTTCTAATATTGATTTTTGTAATTGATCATACTCTTTTTTTTGTCGTATGTCGCTTTTAAGCATAATTTTTTCATGACGACGCACATTTTTTAAAAGCATCTTTGTTGAGGCATCAAACGAACTTTGTAATGATTTTATTTCAGCTATAGTCTTACTGTCTACTTCTTCCAAGATTATCCTCTCACAAATATAAGTTTGTTTGTCTAATTTGTAGTTATACAAATTAGACAATAATACATTTTAGTAGTAGATTAAAATAATTTAATAATTTTAATCTATTGTTATTATCTGTTAAGAATGATTATTTTGATACTAGTTCAATATTTAGGTCTTCAAAGTCTTCAATAAAGTCTTCACCAGCTTCTTCAGCACTTTCATTTTCTTCATCAAAAATCCAGTTGATTACGATATCATGATCATCATTATTTTCTTCTAGAAGATCAAAAAAATCAAAGAATAATTTAGAACTACTTGAATTAAAGTAAGTAATTTCTAAATTTACTGTTGTTGTTTCTTGTGCTGATGTTTCAAAATATTCTTTTACCCAATCCATCATTGGTGCATAAAATTCAAATGTATTTTCTGGATATGATTTTCCAGTCATTGTAATTGTACCATTTACATCAAGATTAATTACCGGTGTATATTTTGTTTCTGCTATATTTAAATTTTCCATTTTTATCCTACTCTTTATATTTTATAATTTTAAGTGATTTCAATATAACCACTTATAAGTATAGATTTGTTTTTAATAAATTAAATCTATACTTTGTACTCTTATTGTAATAAAATTTATTAAAAAGTATCATTAAATGTACTATTAATTATCAAAAATTATAAATATTTTTGATTATTCGTTTCTTAATACATCAAGTACATCTATTTTTGTTGCTTGAACGGCAGGATAATATGATGATAAAAATACAATTACCATTGAACCTATAACTATTGATATAAAATCAAATATATCTAGTACAAGAGGTAGTTTACTAGTTCCGTAAACATCAGCAGGTAGAGATATGATATCAAAATTTTCAAGTATATATATTCCACTAAAACCAAGTAAAATTCCGATTATAATACCTGCATACCCAATAATAATTCCAAGTCTAAGAAAAATATGTTTGACCTCTTTGGTACTTGCTCCAAGTGATAAAAGTAGGGCTATCTCTTTTCTTCTACTCATTACAGTCATTAATAGTGAACTTATAATATTAAGTGATGCAATTAAAATTATCAACATTAAAACTATAAATAAAGCTTGTTTTTCCATCTCCATAGCAGCAAAAAAGTTTCCATTTTGCTGCCACCATCCTACAACACCAACTGCAAATATTGGTAACTCTTTCTTTAAAAGTTTGATATCTTTAAAAGGGTCTTTACTATATACATGTATTCCATCATATGAAGTAGAATCTTTTTTCAATATAGTTCGTAATGCCTCTATTGAAGTATACATATATGCTTTATCATAAGCTGTTAATCCAGATTTAAACTCTCCACTATAAACAAATCTCTTCATTTTTGGCATCATAGAAAATCCACTTGGATTAACTGATGTAAAATATAGTGTGATTTTTTGATGATTAAATAAATATAATTCATCTTTAATACCTTGTCCAACGATAATATCATATTTTTTTAATGTTGATATATCTTTTACAGCATCTTTATAAATTTTGTTAATTTTAGATTCTTTATCTTTGTCAACTCCAAAAATAACACCACCAATCATAGAATCATCACTTTGAGCCATTGCTTGAGATGTGATATATGGAGAGAAAAGTAGATTTGGAAATTTCTTTTCTAAATTTTGAAGTAACTCTTCATCTATAGAACCATCAATTTTAGCATATATGCTTAATGGATAATTCATAGTAAAAAGTTTATCTTGAAACTCTTTTGCAGTACCATTCATAATTGCCATAGCTATAATAAGAACCATTACTCCTATACCTACACCTATAAATGCTAAAATAGCACTTATAGATATAAAAGGGTTTTTTTTATCAAAAGTAAGATATTTTTTTATTATAAAGTTTATTAATTTTGTATTCATTTTTTTGCCATTGTTAATTTTTTTGAAAGTATACTATTTTTATTTGTCAAATTGCTTTAAGGGTAAACTTATTGCTCTTTTTAACATATTTAATGGTGCAAGTGTTGTTTCCTCTATAAATTCAGTGCTTACTACAGGATCATTTAAATCACCATTTATATTTAGTTTATAAGATATCTCTTTATCATCACCAAGTAAAATATAATTAAATAATGGAATCTTACTTATTAAAGTTGAATAATCTTTTGCAAAGTTAATTTTTAGGTTTGAATAAATTTTTGATTTATCTAGATCTATAGATATATCACCATTAATAAAATACTTTTTACCTTTTGCATTGATGTTATTTAATAATAATATATTTGAATTTCTGTTTAATGAAATATTTGAACTTATATTATTAAGTTTGTAATCTTTTATTATTAGTTTATCAATATTTATATTTCCATACATAAGACATTGAGTACCTTTTAAATTTAAATTAATAAGTGTATCTTTAAAAATTTTTAAATCAAAAACTTCATTTGTAAATTCAGAATTTAAATTATTTGTAGTTAATATAATATTTTTATCAATAATACTAAGATTAATTATAGAATTATTAATAGTTAATTTACTTTTTATTTTATCTTTATTTGTATTTATTTCTAAAGTATCATATTTAATTAATTTTTTGTTATATAAAAAAGATCCATTTTGTAGATAAAAATTTATTCTTGGTAAGTTAAAAAATATATTTTTACAATTATTGATTTTATTTTTATATTTAATATCTATATTATTTAGTTTAATATTGGTAGTTATATTTTTGTTTATTAATAAGTTTACATTGACTAAATTATTTATATCTTTTATTATTATATTTTTTTCATTATTTAAATCAATTTGTAATTTAATACTATTTATTTTATTGGATTGATTAAAAAAATTGTATTTTACTAAACTTAAATCTATTTTAGCTATTTTACTTTTTAAGTTATACTCTATATTATCAATATCAATTGTAAGCTTTTTGTATTTTGTATTTATATTTTTAATATAAACTTTATTATCTTTATATATAAAATCAATATTTTTAAATCTAAATCTATTTTTGTTTAGTAAAAAAGTTGAATTATTATTTTTAATATAAATAGATGTATTTATTGGATCATTATTAAATGGAATATCTATATCAACTTGAATATCACTTATACCTTGTGTTTGAATTATATTTAAATTTGATGGTAATTTTATATCGTATGATTTTATAAATTTGTTGATAGTTTTATTTATAGGAGTAATTGATTTTATATTTAATTTTAAACCTGATTTATGAAATATATTATAAATAACTGCCTTAGTATTATCTAGTTTTACATCATTTGAGTATGGATTTAAAAATTTTAAATATAAATTATTTTCATCAAATTTTAAAAATACTTTTTTAGACTTTACTGGATATGCTTTAGTTGGATTAAAATCTAAAATTGCATTACTTATAGTTGCATCTGCTTTTAATGTTTTAAAATCTATTGAAAATTTTTTTAAATCTATTTTCCCTTTGGCATAATTTAATTTTACATTTCCAATTTTTAATCTATCAACTATCCAAACTCTAATGTTTTTTGAGTATGTAAAAAAATCATCAAATATTTTAATATCTTTAATATGATTTGTTGAAATATTATATTTTAATATATTATTATTTATTTTAATATTTGTTTTAATTCTTAAATATTTATATAAAAGATCTCCTTTAAAGATAAGATTCTTATTTTTAATATTCCCAGATATTACTCCTTCTAAAGTAAGATCTTTATTTTTTTTATTTTTTAATATTTCTATATTAATATGACTTTGGTTGATCTTAACGTTCATTTTATTTATTGATATAATATGTTTATCATCAAGATTTAGTTTTAAATTGTTTATACTAAATTCAGAGTATATTGAATCTAAATTTAAATTATTTATATTATCAAGATCAATATATCCAAAA
>Ga0256837_1001225_pt1 | contig 18231 bp, 17 predicted proteins | sample 4562384metaG_FD_185976 | JGI IMG/M metagenome (GOLD analysis project Ga0256837, IMG submission 185976) | Hydrothermal vent microbial communities from Guaymas Basin, Mexico - 4561-384 | ecosystem: Environmental > Aquatic > Marine > Hydrothermal vents | place: Mexico: Guaymas Basin | collected...
TATATCTATAAACTTACCTGCAACTACTAATGACTCTTTATTTGCTAATGCTACTTTCTTTCCACACTCTATAGCCTTTAAAGTTGGCTGTAAACCAAAAAAACCTACAAGGGCATTTACTACTAAATCCGATTTGGAGTCCTCAATTGCTTCTAAAATTGCTTTTTGACCAGCTTTTACATTTGTGTGATTTACTTTTATTATATCTTCTTCATTGGCTATTATTACCAATGATGGACTAAACTCTTTTAATTGATTATTTAATAGTTCTATATTATTACCAGCTACTAATACATCTATATAAAGATTAAACTTTTTTGCAATAATCAATGTATTAACACCAATTGACCCTGTAGAACCTAAAACTATCATCAAATATCCTCTTTCTTCTATAGTTTCATTATAGTATAAGGATAATAAATCCTTAATAAACCTATTATTTAATGGTAACTAACAGTATATACAAAAGCCCCATGGTTTGTAGATATTTTTAAACTTTTTGAAATATTATTTTTTAACATCTCTTGATATTTTTCTCCAGTTAGTTTAAATGGTATACTTAAATCAAAATCACCTAGTTCTCTTGGGAAATATCTTATTGCTAACCCTACAACTATATTGATTATCTCATCAGGAAATAACTCATCAAGTTCCTCTTTTTCACTATCTTCTACTTTTTGAGTAAAGAATTTTTTAAACAAAAAGTCAAATAACTCTTCATCTATAGAGATTGATGCTGTAAATTTAATATGACTATTTAACTCTATTGATGCCCGATTAGTTTCAGGAAGAGAACCCTCCATATCAGATATATTTTGAATTGTTAATAACATATCATTTTGTAAAAAACCTATTATTTCATGCTTAATACTATGTAAAACTATATTTACATATTCATTATTAGTCATTTTTATATTCCGGGTAAACTTTGCTAATTGTTGCATCTAATTTTTCTATTGTTATTGGTTTTAAAATATATCCTCTAGCACCTATAGAAAGAGATTCCATTACCAATTTTTCTTCACCACGGGAAGTAACCATGATAATTTTAGCAGCATCATATTCTGTTTTAATTTTCTGTAATGCTACTATTCCATCCATTTCTGGCATTGAGATATCCATAGTAACAAGATCTGGCTGATGAGTAGAATACAACTCTATAGCTTCTGCTCCACTTTTTGCTTGAGCAATCACTTTATGTCCCATTTTTTCTAACTGTGCCGTTAACGTTTTTCGTATTATTAAAGAATCGTCTACTACTAATATATTTAACATATCTTCTCCTATGATTTATTTAAAGGTAATGTAAAGATAAACTCTACACCATATCCTAAATTATTATTTATCTCCACTATTCCATCAAGCTTCTCTAGCTCACTTTTTAATGAACTCAATCCTACACCTCTACCTGAAGTTAAAGATACTTTATCTTTTGTTGTTAATCTATCTTCAAAAATTAACATCAATTTTTCTTTCATATTCATACTATCTAATCTCTCTTGAGATACAATATTTTTTTTAACTGCATTTCTTGATAAGTTTTCTACATCTATACCTGCACCATTATCACTTATTGATAATTGAATATTATCATCTACTAATTGATATTTACAAACTATAGTTCCTACCTCATCTTTTCCACACTCTACTCTTGTTTCCATATCTTCTATTCCATGATCAATACTATTGTTAAAAATATGTATAAGTGACTTAATAAATGGTTTAAAAGCAGAAGAAACATTTAGATTTGTATCACCTTCAATCACAAGAGGATATATTTTTTTATTTAATTTTTTAGATACTTGTCTAACCACTGAGATATAACTATTTAACATCATATGAAAAGATTCATACTTTATTTTTTCAAAATCATATAATATCTCTTTTAAAGCAAGATGCATATCTTTAGATTCTAAATGTTCTATTTTAGATTTTAAATCCTCTAACTTATTTATATCAATATTCAAATTGGAATTTGTTGTTAAAAAACAATCACCCAATGTAGAATTAATAATTTCTAGATCTATATCAAAAATACTTTTTAAATCATGGTTTTTAAATAACTCTGTTATATGTTCTATTGTAGTATCATCTTCTTGTACAGCCACATTTATACTCGTTTCTAAAGCATGTAATCTATTAACAATATTAACCATCTCTTTTTGTGCAAAAACACCTTTAAAAGTATGAATACTTCTTAAAAAATCTTTTAAACCAATAATTGGTTTTTCTAAAAACATTTCAAAATTATTTTTTAGTTCTATAAAATCATTTTTATCTGAAGCGACTGATACTATCATTTTTTGAATTTGATTTTGTCTTTTTAACTTCTTTTCTAATTTTTTTGTATTTGTTATATCTGTAAGAATTATCATAAACTGATCATCTTTAAGTAATCTATACTCTATTTTTATATCTTTTTGATTTATTATATGTTCATCTGGCAATAATGATAAAAACATCTCTTTGATCATATCTTCATCTTCATTTAATGTTCTTTTTATACCATCTTCAAAAAGTTCTTTTTTAACTTTTGCATCACTAAAAAGTAATTCATTAATATTTTTATTATAAATATTTTCTAAATTAAAAATTGATAAACACTCTTTTGAAAAACTTTCAGATATCTTCATATTTTTATCAAACGATAAAAATCCTTGCCCTGCATTATTCAGTAAATCATTAACTTGGTTATTTAATATAGTAAGTGCTTTTTGTGATGTAATATCAACTCTTATTGCACTATATCCTACATGATTTTTATTTTTATCATAATATGGTGCAATATTTGCACTTACCCAGTAAAAAGAACCATCTTTTTTTAAGTTTTTTATCTCACCTACCCATAATTTACCATTTTGTATGGTTTCCCATATATCTTTAAAAACGATTGATGGAGTATCTGGATGTCGTACTATGTTATGTGAATTTCCAATTAATTCTGAACTCTTATATCCAGATATGATTTCGTATGCTTTACTTACATATGTAATGTTACCTTTTAGATCTGTTCGTGAAGCGATAACATATGAATCAAAACTATCAACCAATGCATCTAGTCCATTATTTAGTTGTTCTATCTCAGTTAGCTCTTTCTCTTTGGATTTTATTGTTACAATATCTTCAATAATATTTTGTAATACTTCCAAGAAATTATCAATTCTTAAAGGTTTATGTATATAATTTGAAACACCCATATTTAACAACTCTTGAAGTCTTTGAGAATCATTATATGCTGATATCATCAAAATATGTTGATCTTTGTTATGGGTAAGAATAAGCTTACACATCTCTGTACCATCCATTTTTGGCATATTAATATCACTTATTACTAAGTCAACATAACAATTATTTAATTTATAATAATTTATATATTTTTCATAACCATCATCACCATCTACTGCAACCACAATATTATCAAAAAAATTTTCTAGCATCAAAACAGTTGCTTCTCTTGCTTTGTAATCATCTTCTACATATAATATTTTGAGAGATTTACTATACTTAGCTAAATCCTTTATATTATTAATATTCATTTCTTACCTTTTAAATATAACCTATTTTTTAAATTATATCTAGTTAATAGGTCACTAGTGTGTCAAAAGTTAAATATTTAACTTAATTTCAAAAATGGCACCATCTTTATCATTATTTACTGTCAATATACCATTACAATGTTCTTCTATAATTATTTTACTCATATATAAGCCCAAACCTGTTCCATCTTTTTCAAGTTTTGTTGAAAAGTATGGATCAAATATTTTACCAATGATATCATCTTTAATACCACCAGCGTTATCTTTTATAGTTAAAATATTATTATTGTCTTTTGTTGTTGTTTCTATAGATATTGTAGGATTTAATATATTTTTTTCAAGAAGGACATCTTCTGCATTTTTAATAATATTTAGAACAACTTGTTTCACTTCATTTGAATATATTTCAAAAGGTTGATTAGATCTAAAATTTGTAACTATTTTAATATTTTTATTCTCTACAGATACTTGTATAATATCTAAAGTTTGATGTATAATATTTTCTAATGTTGTAATCTCCTTTACTTTATCTTCTTTAAAAAAGTTTCTAAAATCATCAATTGTTTTTGATAAATGTTGAGAATATTCATCAATATATGTTATCTCCTCTTTAAATAAATCTCGATCTAAATCTTTTCCAAGTACTATTTTTAATAAAAGATTATTTGATCTTGCACTTATTGCAGATAGAGGTTGCCTCCATTGATGAGCTATCATACTTATCATCTCACCCATTTGAGCTAATCTACTTTGATGAAGCATCTGCTGCTCTTTTTGTTCAAGTTTTATCTGAATTGTTTTTTGTTCTGTAACATCTTGAACAATACCTTTTGATATAATAGGATTCCCTTTTAGATCAAATATAGTTTCACAACGTTCTTCTATATATTTGACATTACCTTTTTTTGTTTTTATTTTATGTGTAGTTAAATATGATTCTTTATTTTTTAAATGGTTGTTATATATTTCAAAAAATGATGGTCCACTATCAAAACTTATTAAGTTAAGGTAATTATCAATAGTTAAATTTGGATGTTCTTTTTTATCTACTTCAAATATATTATATGATTCATCATCCCATATTAATATATTATTTTTAATATTATATTCCCACGATCCAATTTTTGCTAATTTTTGTGCATTATGTAAGCGGTAAAGAGATGTTGTAATTTTATCATTTAAAGTAGATGTCAATTCATTAATTTTTAATTGGGTAGATACTCTAGCTTTTAATTCAGTTTTTTTAAATGGTTTAGTAATATAATCAGAACATCCAACATCATATGCTTTTTCTATACTTTGTTCATCAGTATGAGAGGTGATAAAAATTACTGGTATATTTTTAGTATCATTATTTTCTTTTAAAATTGTACATACTTCGTATCCATCCATACCTGGCATCTCTATATCTAATAAGATTAGATCAATATCATTTTTATTTACTAAATTTAAGGCATCAGTACCATTGTAAGCCAAAATTGTTTCATAAGATTCGCTTAAAATTTTATCTAATACATAAATATTTAATTTTAAATCATCTACTATTAATATAGTTGATTTTTTTACCATTTATACCTTCTCTTTTCTTATAGGTAATGTAACATTAAATACTGCACCATTATCATTATACGTATCAATAGTTCCACCATTTTTTTCTACAATTTGCTGACACATGTAAAGTCCTATTCCTGTTCCACCTTCGTTTTCTTTTGTTGTGAAATGTGGTTTAAATATATCATTTATTATATTTTTAGGTATACCTTTTCCGTTATCTTTTACAGTTATTATAATTGCATCATCCATTTTTCTAGTTTTTATATCAACTATTCTTTGATTATATTCAATATCATTTTTAACCATTTCATCTTTTGCATTATTTATAAGATTTATAAAAAGATGCTTTATCTCATTTTCATTTACCACTAAATAAATTTCTTCTTCACAATTATTTTTAATACTTACACCACATTTTAGTAATTCATCTTGAAGTAGAAGTTCAATTGTATCAAATAAACTTTTTAAATTGATCTTAATAATATTATTGTTAGGTCTAAAAAAACTTCTAAACTCATCAATAGTATCTACTAGATGATTAATTTGTCTCTTTGTTACACTAATAGTTTTTTTAATATATTCGATATCTATATCATCATTTTCCATCTCATATTCTACAATTTCTGATTGCATTTTTATGACACTTAACGGTTGTTTCCATTGGTGTGCTATAGCATCTATCATCTCACCCATTGCAGCCAATTTTGAACTTTGAACTAATAACATCTCTTTATCTCTTAAATCTTTTAGATGTTCTTGAACTTTATTTTCTAAGTTATTTTTATATTCTAAATTTTCTCGTTTTAATTTTAGGTTATTAACTGACTTTGATAGTGATTGAGTAAATTGTTCTATATTAAATGGCTTTATTAAATACCCTTCTATACCAATTTTAATTGCGTCTAAAAAGTAGTTAGTTTCATTGTGTGCTGAAAATAAAAGAATTGGAATACTTAAGTCTATTTTTTTAATCTCTTTTGCCATATCTAAGCCATTTTTATTAGGCATATTTATATCAGTAATTACTATTTCTATATTATTTTTCTTAAATTTATCAATCCCATCATCACCATCTATAGCAACAATTATATTATCAAAAAAGTTTTCTAATGTTAATATTGTAGATTCTCTTGTTTCCTTATTATCTTCTACATATAAAAGTGTTAAAGTTTTTGAATATTGAATTAAATTTTCTATTTCAATCATTATTTTTATCTACCTACATAAAATATTATTTATTATATATTTTCACTACAACTTCACTAATAGCTTTTGTAAAGTTATTAAAACTTGTTGGTTTTATCATATAATAATCAATATTATAATTTAAAGCATTATTTTTAAAGTTTGTTTCATTGTGTGCACTTATTATAATAATAGGTATATTTTCATCTATTGCACGAATATTTTTTATCATATCCAATCCATTCATTACTGGCATATTTATATCACTCAAAATTAAATCAAATTTTTTTGATGAAAATTTTTCTAACCCATCTTTTCCATTGACCCCAATAGTTATATCATCAAAAAAATTCTCTAACATTCTTGCTGTTGAATTTCTTATTTCAATATTATCTTCTACATATAAAAGTTTTAATTTATGTGAATACTTTACAATATCCTGTAGATTTGTAGGGTCTAACATCTAATAAAACATTCTCAGTAAAACAACTAATAATATCCCACCAAAAAGATATCCATCTGATCTATCAAGAATACCACCATGTCCAGGCAATATATCTCCACTATCTTTTACATCTGCTTCTCTTTTTAAATAACTTTCAAAAAGATCACCAAAAACTGATGATGTAGCTACTATTAGTGATATAAAAAAAGCAGAAAAGAAGCCAACATAGTCTGGAGAAAAAATTATACCCATAACTGCAGCTACAACAATACCTCCAAACACACCCTCTAAAGTTTTATTTGGACTTGTAGCACAAAATTGAGTTTTACCTATACTTTTACCTACAAAATAAGCACCTATATCAGTTCCTGCAACTACTGCTACTAACCATAACAACGATTCCATTCCAAATGAGATATAAAGTGACAATAAAAACAAATATGAAACAATAGGGTACATTAAAGGTAAAAATAAACTCTTGTTAAACTCTTTTGTATAAGCTAAAATTGATGCAAATATTACCCCAATAACAAATACTAAATCTTCTGGTTTAGGATAAAAATAAGCTACAATCCATACAACAACAGCATAAAAATATATTTTCTCATCATCTATTTTAAATAAATTTAGTGATTCACTCAATGCTATAAGCATAAGAAGTCCAAATATAAACCATGTAAGAAAAAGTGAATCTATAAATCCTACAACTAAAAAAGCTAAAAGCAATGCAATACCTGTTTTTATTCTAGTACTACTTCCTGATATAATATCTGACATTTTAATTCCTATTTAATAATAATTTCTTTTTATTATACAAAAGTTATACTTACTAAACTATTTTATATTATTAAAAAAAATTATTTTTTGTATATTTAATATCTAAAATAATTATTATTAAATATTTACATTAAGGGATATTTAAACTATAGATAAGTGCTCTTACTGTATTATTATAACTATATTTAATAAAAAAGGGGAAATAAGCATGACAAAACAGTTTATTGCTAGTAGTCTAATTGCATCATCATTGATATTCTTTTCAGGATGTGCTGCAGTTTCAGGACATGGAGGATCATTAAAAAAGTTTAATGATGATTTAAGTAGTGGAAAATGTGAATATAAATTTTTCGATGAAAAAATTAAAGATGAAGATGATGTAATATTATGGGGTATTCAAGGTGGATCGATGGCAAGAAATTGTCTAGACTATAATAAAAGTAATGAACTATTTGATAAAGCAGAGTTGGTATATAAAGAAGATGTTGATAAAGACGGTATCGTAAATAATGTTGGAGAAGGTGCATCAAGTGTTTTTGTTAATAATAATGTAAATGATTACGAAGGTAATGTATATGAAAAAGTTATGCTTAATACTTATAAAGGTTTTAACTTTATAGCATTAAACGATTTATCAAATGCCAGAATAGAATTTAATAGAGCTTTAGATAGACAAAGAAGAGCAAAAGAATATTTTGAAAAAGATATAGCAAAAAAAGCAAAAGAAAATAAGGGTAAAAAACTAGATACAAAAGCTGCAGCGGCAGTATATAAAAAATATGGAGATGTTCTAAATAACTTTAAAGCTTATCCTGATTTTGTTAATCCATTTACAACTTATTCTAGTGGATTATTTTTCCTACTTGATGGTGATAATTCAAAAGCTAGAGACCTTTTCAAAGAAGCTATGCTTATGGAACCTTCAAATAAACAAATTAAAAGTGACTATGATTTGAGTGAAAAACTTTCTTCATCTTTAACTAGTAAGAACAGTAAAAGTTATGCTTGGATTATCTATGAAAATGGTAAAGGGATGATGGAAGATGAGATGAGATTTGATATTCCATTATTTTTAGTTACAAGTAAAGTAGCCTACACAGGTATCGCTTTACCTAAAATAAAAGAGAGAGCTGCATCATATCCATTTTTAGAAGTTAATGGTAAAAAAACAATTATGGTAGCAAATATGGATAATGTTATAAAAACAGAATTCAAGAAAAAATTTCCAGGTATTGTAACAGAAGCTATTATTAGCCTTACTGCCAAAACAATTATTCAATATCAAGCTAAAAAGAAATTTGGATTATTTGGTGGATTAGCAGCTGCAGCATATCAGGGATTAACAAATAAAGCTGATGTAAGAAGTTGGACTGCACTACCAAAAAACTTTCAAAGTGTAAGAGTAGAGATCACAAATAAACCTATTGTTATAAAAGATAACAATGGTAAAGTTATATCATCTATTACGATACCTAAAAATTCTAATGCTTTAATTTATATTAAATCAGAATCACCAGGTAATGTAAAAATCCACAAAACAATATTTTCAAAAAGGTAAAAAATGAATACTAAACAAAAATTAATAATACTTTCAATTACGGCTGCAACAACACTATTCACAGGTTGTGCAAATACTACTCCTCAATATATGGGAGCAAATACAACAGCAAAACATCAACCATTAACAATGGGTATAGACAGACAAGATTTTGAAAAAGCAGCTACAGAATCAATTGAAAGTCTTTTAAGAGGTGGTGCTCTAAATAAGCCAGGTGGAGGTAGATATGTTATTATGATGGGAAGATTAATAAATGACACTACTCAAAGAATTGATACTGATATGTTAATGAAAAAAATCAGAATAGCAATGCTTCAATCTGGAAAAGCAGTAGTAACAACTGCAGTTAAAGCTGGTGGGGCAGAAGATATGTCAACATATGAAGTTAGAAAACTAAGAGGAAATTCAGAATTTAAACAAAGCAGAATTGCTAAAAAAGGTTCTTTAATAGCTCCTGATATGTCATTAGGTGGTAAAATTATGCAAAGAACTGCAAAAGCTGCAAACGGAAATCAAATTGTTGAGTATTATTTCCAATTAACATTAACACATCTTGAAACTGGTTTAGCTTTTTGGGAAGGTGAAACTGTAATAGGTAAATCTGGTAGTAACGATACTGTTACTTGGTAAAAAGAGAGATTATGAAAACAAATATTTTATATAAAGTTCTAATATCTTTAAGTTTATTAGGTTCTGCAAGTTTTGCTACAACAGATGTAGCTGTTGATCCAAAAGCAATAAATGAAGTTACTATTCCAGTAGCTTCTTCTAAAGATTTAGTTGAAGAGGGTATTGAAGCATATGCAAATAATAAACATATTGTATTTGGACAATTAAATAGAGGTAAAATTTATTTCTACGCAACATCAACTATACCAGTAAATCCAACAAACTCACAATGGGCAAAATATAGAACTATTGCTTATGAAAAAGCTTTAATGAAAGCACAAAAAGAATTTGTAAAGTTTTTATATCAAAAAATTGAAAGCGAAACAATTCAAAAATTTTATGACAATCAATCTGACAATGCACGAGATATCAAAGATGATGATAAAATACACTCAAAATTTGGAGAGATATGGACAAAACTTCAAACACTTGTAGGTGCTAAACTAGATAAAGCACTTGAAGATTTAGGTATTGACCCAGCTGAATACAATGCGATCCCTAGAGATAAAAGAAAGGTAACTTTTCAAGATAAATTTAGTAAAAAAATGATGTCTAAAGCGATGGGATCATTAGCTGGAGTATTACCAATGCAAACTATTGAAGGTAAAACTTCATCGGGTGGATATAGCTTGGGTGTAGTTATAGTATATTCTGAAAAGTTAAAACAATTAGCTTATGATATAACAAAAAGAAAACTTCCATTATTAACAAAAAAGTCTGGAAATAGTGTTCAAGTATTTATACCAAAAACAAATGATCTATTATTGAGTACTTTTGGTCCAAGAGTTATCTTTTTAGAAGATGGTACTCCTGCTATTATCTCATATGCACAATGGTCGCATAACTATACAGGGAAAAGAGAAGTAAAACTTGAAAGAAGAAGAGATTCTGCACAAAAAACAGCAATGATGTTAGCTGATACTCAAATTGCAGAATTTTTATCTGCTAAAATGACTGCAACCGAAGAGAGAACAATAGAAGCAATCTCAGAAGAAGCTGTAAAAAAGAGTGGAGAAACAGGTGATATAACTGACGATGATATCGAAGCTATGGTTGATATTGCACAAGAGCATACAAAAAAAAGAGCTAAAGCAAAACTACAAGGTATTGCAACTGTTAAAAAATGGAGAGTTAAATTAGAGAATGGAAATGAAGCTATTGGAGTTATTAGACTATGGTCTTATGCTGGTTCACAACAAGCTTCACAAATAAAAAATTGGAAATCTGCAAAACATACAAAACCCAAACTAAAAAAAGTTAGAAAAGTTATAACTTCACAAGAAGTAAGAACTGGTCTTGATGTTATGGATACAGATGACTTTTAGGATATCAATATGACAAAAATATTAATTATCATAACACTTTTATCTAGTATTGTTTTTTCAAAAATGATTACTATTCAAAAAGAGGCTCAAGGTTATGGCATAACAAAAAAAGCAGCAATAACTGATGCTCTACTACAAGCAATTCAACAGACACAAGGAGTAAGCCTTAAGTCTGTTAAAAGTATGAAACAACTAATGAATGAATACTCTGTTGAAAAAAATGGAGATGAAGAGTTTGGATCAACTATGGCATCTGAAGTTAAAAATAATATTTTATCTGTAACTAAAGGAACAATAAGCTCTTATGATATCCAAAGTATTGAGCAGTCTGAAAACAATACCGGATGGGAAGCTACAATAACTGTATATATGAAAAAATATAAAACCCCAGGTCATAGTCCTCATAAAAGAAGAAAATTAGTTATAGTACCTTCTTATTCTGATGATATTGCATTTAATATTATGGGTGAATACAAAAGATCTAAAGTAATAAGTAAAAGATTAACTCAAGAATTAGTAAGTACTATTACACAAACTAGAAAATTCACTGTTTTAGATAGAGAGAATAATAGAGCATATCAAAATGAAAAAAATCTAATATTAAATAAAGATACTGATAAAAATGAATTAATGAAACTAGGAAATGTACTAGGTACTGATTATTTAGTAGTATCAACAATTACAGATTTCAAGATTTCAAATAACAAAGAGCATATCTCTATTACAGGTCAAACAATAGATCATTTAGAAACGACAGCTACTATACAGTATAGAATTATCGCTATGGCAACAAAGCAAATAAAATGGTCAAATACTACAACTTTTGAATTTAAACCAAAAGGTAAAAATGCTGAACAATTTTTTTCTTACTCTCTTAAAAAAATCAGTGATGATTTAACTTATGAGATTATTGAAAATATATATCCAATAAAAATTGCAAGTATCTCTAGAAATGGAAATGTTATTTTAAGTCAAAGTTCTAAAGTTGGAACAGTTTATGATGTATTTGATTTAGGTGAAAAACTTTATGATTCATATACAAAAGAGTTTTTAGGATATGATGAAGTTCAAACGGGTACTATTAAAATAGTTAGATCATTACCTAAAATTGCTTATGCAGAGATTATTGAAGGTGATGCTACAAAAGGGAGTATTTGCAGAATACATAAAAATGTTAAAGTAACTACAAACTATACTAATGAGATCGAAAATGATAAACCAAGTGACGTAAAACAAAACTCTAGTGGAGGAGTAATATTACCATTTTAGTTTATAACATAATACTAAATATAAAAGGAGTAAATAAATGAAAAATAACATAATAAAAGTTCTAGTTGGATTCTTTACACTTATACTTTTCGCTGGTTGCCAACAAACACAACAACCACAAGTAAATAATAAAGTTCATGTGGTAGATGATATCAAAGCTTATCCATTTGAAATTACAGTATTAAATACGAGAATCAATAGTGGTGGCTTTTTAGAAGTTCAAGTTGAAGGTGAAAATACAAAGTCTGGTTATAAAACACTAGAATATATGGTAAACTGGTATGATAAAGATGAATTTAAAATTCATGGTTTTAAAGATAATATTTGGACTAAATTTCCAGTATTTAGAAATCAAACATTCTCTTTTAGAACAATATCACCAAATACTAAGGCTGTAGATTTAAAAGTATTTATAAGAGACGCAAATTTAAATTCATATGATATATATGACTCAAACAAATAAATAAAAAAAGGAATAACATGAAAAAAATAATTAGTTTACTACTATGTGTAGTATTTACTTCTTCTACATTATACGCAAATGATTTAGGTAAAAAAGCATATAAGAAAGCCCAACTAATATCGAAAAATATGAAAAATAGTAACAATATTGGGAAAACTTCTAATGAAGCGAAAGAACAATATGTACTATCTTGCAAAAATGGATACGATAAAGGTTGTAATCAAATTACAAATATGGGTATTGTTTATTTATCACTAAATCCAATTGAAGCTAAAGATTTATTAAAAGTTGCATGTGATGGAAATAATGCTAAAGCATGTGGTATACTATCAGATATATATTTTCAAGGGATAGAAGATAATATTAAAAAAGATACTAAATTAGCAATAAAATTATTAAAGAAATCTTCTAATTTAGGATATAAAGCTTCTCAACTAGTTATGGCAGGAAAATTAATATCTGGCAAAGGCTTTTCTAAAAATATTAAAGCAGGAAAAAAAATCTTAGAAACATTATGTAATAAAAATTATAATAATGCTTGTATTACTCTAGCTAAGTATAAATATGCCGGAATTAAAGGGATTAAAAAAGACAAAAAAGGTGCATTAAATATATTAACTAAATCTTGTAAAAATAAAAGTGGTGAAGCATGTTTTCAAAAATCTATGATTAGACTTGATAAAATCAAAAATTCTAATATTACTCCAAAAGTAAAAGTATTAAATGATATAATTAATGATCTTCAAAAATCTTGCAAATTAGGCTTTAAACCTGCTTGTAAAAATAAACTTAAAAAAATGAAAATAAAAGGATAAAAAATGTCGAAAATGAAAAAATTAACAATTGCTTTAGGTATGACTGGATGTTTATTAACATCTGCTAATGCAGCAGGTGTAATGGGTTTTGTTACTGATGTAGCTTCTTCTGTTGCAGCAGATACTATTAAAAAATTATTTCAAAAAGATGGAAAAATTGATATTTCAAATTCTGATTTTATTAATAATGTTAAAATTAATAATGCAACGATTGTTATGAGTAACGTTGGTATAGAAATAAAGGGTAAAGATATAAAAATAAGTAATTCTGATTTTATAAATGATGTTCAAGCTCAAAATGCTGATGTTTGGTTTTCAAATTTAGGTATATCTATAGATAGTGGTGAAATAAAAATAGCAAATTCTGATTTTATAAATACTGTTATTGCAGATAATGCAACACTAGTTGCTGCAAATGCTGGTATAAAAATTTCAGGAAAATAAAATATTTTGCAAAGATTATTTTTAATTGGTGTTGTAAAAATATTACTATTTATCTCAGTAGTAAATGCAGCACCAATATTTTATAAGTCTAGAGCAAAACAGATGGCTAATAAATCAGATAACTATAGATATATAGAATTAAAAAATGAAAAAGACCTAGAAAAATATAATACTCTTAAGAAAAAAACTTCTAATTATGATTATTATTATAAAGGGAAAAAAGTTCATCATAGTGAATATAAACACGGCTTAAATCATGGATCTGAAGGTGAAGTTATAAATAACGAAAGTGATAATATTCATAATAAAGCAGATGGAAATTATAATAAACGATCTCGATACAAAGGTTTAAATAGATGGACAAAAATTGATTCAAAATATGATATAAAGTTATTATGTAAAAATCTACAACAAGATTATTTTCATAAAAGAGGAACAAAAGTAAACTGGGTAACAATAGAAAATGTAACAATAAATTGTTCCAATGCAAGCGTTGGTGTGAAAACAAATGGTTACTCTAGTGGTAAAATAATAAATAATGTTTCTGTTAAAAATACAACAATTCAAGGTGGAAATATTAACCTTGGTGTTGAAGTAGATAAGTATAAAGGTGAAACTATTAATTCTAATATAACAAATAAGGTTAATGCAAATGATGCAAATATAGAAGGAACTTTTTTTAAAAAAAGAATACAAAGAGGATTTAGTAATGTACATAACTAATAGTAATATTTTATGGAAATATTTTTTAATAATTTCAATTAATTATATATCATTTAGTTCTACAATAAATGCTGCACCAATCTTTTATGAAATCAGAGATAAACAACTAATAGAAAAATCTAATAATAAATATATTCTAATTAAAGATAATCAAAATATTGTCAAATACATTAAAGAAGATAATAGTGAACCTATAAATAATAAACCAAATTTTAAAACCTTCAAAGATAAAATCAATTTAAGACAAATTTATAAAAGATATAATATCAGATTATTATGTAGAGATCTTAAACGAGATAATTATCGAATAAAAAAAGAAAATAAAATTAAATATATAATTATTGAGGGAACTATAATAGATTGTTCAAATCCAAGACTATTGTCCACTAAAAATACCAAAATCATAAATAATATTTCAATTGAGAATACTAATATAGATGGCATTAATACTAATTTTGGAGTAAACATTAAATAAGAAATACTTAAAATTTGATTTTTTGAGTGTTATATTATAATATTCAAATGATCAAATAAAAATAGATACATTTATTAAGATCAAATTTCAATTATAAAAATGTATCATAACAAGGATTTAATATGTACGAAAAAAATAAAATAGGAATATTTAAGATACCTATTATCTTTCTAATAATAACTATATTATTTAGTGGATGTACTAGTGAAATAGCAAAAAAAAGTATACCAAAAGTTAACTTACCAGAAAAAGAACAAGTAAAAAATATAACAAAATATTCAGATACCCTAAGATGTATGGATACTCTTTATAAAATTTCTGATGATGGAAGTGAACCTATTAGAGTTTATATAAATAATATACAAAATGAAACAGCAAATAAAGCGAAACTACCATCAAACTTTAAAACTATGCTAATTACTGCATTTAATAAATTAGGTTCTAGTATTGTAGTTGTAAACAATAGAGAAGATGCTTATTTTATTGTTAATGCAGCTATAACTGAATTTGATTTTTCATCTTCTGAAGGAGCAGGAGTTTATTTTGGTGGCTCGGGAGGTAAAGGAAAAGGTGAAACAGATGGAGATGGTAGAGGAGGATATAAGAGAGAAATACAAACAATGGCAATTGATTTTAATCTAATAAATAAAACTGAATCAATTGAAAAGTATGAACCTTATGTTTCTACATCATATAAAATGGAGTTAATTAAGATAGAGGACTCTAATGATTGGGGAATTTCTATTTATGGTAATGGATTTGGAATGAATGCAAATATTACTAAAGCTCAAGGAATTCATGCAGGAATAAGATTATTACTTCAAATTAGCCTAACTGAATTATTTGGAGAGTTAAATATACTACCATATTGGGAATGTAGAGGAGGTAGATATGATAGAGAATTTGAGGATAGATTAGATTATTATTATAAAAAAAACAAAGCATACCTTCCTCAAATTATTGCTCCATCATTAATTCAAAGAGGATTATTAGAAGTGAATGGTGATTTAGAAAATGCAATTATAAAATATAAGACTATTAATAATATCAATCCAATAAACTCTAAAATTACTAGAGAATTATTCTTTAAACTCTTTACTACTGTTCCTACAAAAGATCATACTAACGAAGGGAAAAGATTAGACTTGTTTAGTAAATATACTTCAGTAGATGATATAAAAATTTATGCTAAAGCTTTAAATAAAGAACAAGAACTTAAAAAAGAAACATATTTTGAACAAAGAAAAAAGATTGATAGTTTATATAGACTATTTAAAAAAGAAGAAAGATTAAATCCTAACATTAATTTATATATAACTAGTATAGTACCAAAAGAAGAAAATATAAATAATTCAAAAAAGAATTTAAAATTACTGAGTGCTAAACTAATGCAAAAAGGTATTTTAAGAAAACAAATACGTGAATTATCTAAAAAAAGTATTATAAAATGTCAATATGATAATAAGTGCAAATTTAATAATAACTATTTAAAATTCGAGATCTATTAATATATAAAATTATGATAGATTGTAGTATAAAATACAATCTATCTTTTTTGCTTTCCTCTTTTTTGAAATAACAGTAGAAATAATATACCAACTATACCAATAATAGCAGTCATCCCAATTGAATATAAAGAATTTATATCACTAATTGCCAATACTCCAAATCCTGCAAATGTACTTACTAATGAAAATATAATAGCCAATGTCGTGTTATGTGATAGTTTTGCCTCATTCATATAAATCCCATAATCAATACCTATTGCAAGAACAACAAATGTCATAAACATATGCAAAATATTTAATGGTACAAACCAACTGTAACATAGTATTAATGATACAGGAAAAAGGATATATGTAAAGGCTTGAAGAAACCTTCTCTTTGTTACGATAGCTAGTATAGATATTATGAAAAGCATTGTTAATCCACCAAATAACATAAATTCATTATGTACTTTTTTTATAGAATTTTCAAATAGTACTTTTGTTTGAGCATCCCTAACAAAATCAAATTTTAAAATATCATTAATTTTGTCAGGATCAACCATTGCAAACGATATATACTTTCCATCATCTAAAACGATATCAAAACCTAAATCTTTTATCATTTTCATCGTATATTTTGGATAACTTTTGAAAAGTTGATTACTAGCATAACTATCTTTAAAATAATTATCTTTAAATCCTGAAGATTTATCAAATTTATTTAAATCTTCTTTTAATTTCTTAAAGTTAAATGCTTTTATCTCCTCTTGCTTTTTAATATATTCAGAAGGAGATAACAACATAGATAAAGGAGATAATGCTTTACTATCAAATAATTTAATAATTCTTGCATTTTCAATTAAATCATCACAACTATTTCCTGTTATTAAAATAGAAGCCATTTTATTTTGATTTAAATTCTTTTTAAAAAAATTTTCTGTTTCTGTTAATGGCTTATTTTGATAATCTAAATTTTTAATATTAAAATCCACTCTAGAGTAAAACATTGATAATATGATAACGATAAGAGAAAATAAAAGTATTTTATATCCTTTTATCTCAAAAGGACTTTTATAATTTTCCTTTGAATAAGGCTCTACATGTTTAATACCTAAATATGGATAGATAAATGCAAAATGTATATATGCAACACTTAATGATGCAATACTAAATATAGAAATTTGACCTATTAATGGAAAGTTAATAAAAGACATCAAAATAAAAGCTGTAATTGTTGTTAAAAAACCATAAAAAACAGATTTATTAAATCCAAGTTTTTTATTATAATGATTATGTAAATAATGATGAAACATATAATCAATTGATACTGAGGTAATCGCTGTACTAAATACTAATGCAATGACAGAAACAGAATCATAGATCGATGTTACAATTAGTTGTCCAACTATCACTGATGTAGCTAAAGATATAGCAATATTAAAAAATAAGTAAATATTTTTTAATATTAAAACATATAGTATTCCTAAAAGTACCATAGATGTCATA
>Ga0256837_1001226_pt1 | contig 18218 bp, 16 predicted proteins | sample 4562384metaG_FD_185976 | JGI IMG/M metagenome (GOLD analysis project Ga0256837, IMG submission 185976) | Hydrothermal vent microbial communities from Guaymas Basin, Mexico - 4561-384 | ecosystem: Environmental > Aquatic > Marine > Hydrothermal vents | place: Mexico: Guaymas Basin | collected...
TTGAAATCTTAGTATTTTCAAGAATACCAAAGCCCTAAAAATAGGGCTTTAAACACCCTTGTTAAGATTATATTAAGACTTGTTATAAAATTCTTCAACTATTAATAGTTATCTATTTTAGAGATAACTAAGAGTACCACGTACTATGAATAGTTATTTCAAGAAAAATATTCCGAAATTTAACGACAGGAATACAGAATAGTTTATTCAAAAACTATTCTGGTTATTTTTCTAATTGGTTTTTTTACAATATGTTGAAAAACACGATTTTCTAAATCATATTCAGTAATAAATTTATTCGTAATTACTGTTTTAGTATTAATATAATTCTTTTTATCTACATAACAATTGCCATTTTGAAAAACAACTATGCCATTTTCTCTATCAAATACTTTAACACCATCTAAGTACCAATAACAATTAATTATTCTATCGCAGGTATAATCAATTAAGGAAGGATATTTATATAAATCTTCTTTTTTAATAAGAGGACTTCTATCGTAATGCCCATCCAAATTTAAAAAATATTTAGATGTACCAGAAACATAATTATATATTTTATTTTGATCAAATTGTATATCATATGTGGTATTGTTTAAATTATAATTATTTTTCTTTATAATTTTTAATATTTTATTACTTGATAAATTTTTTGTTTTGCTTGTATATTTTAAATATCTATATCGAATTGTTAAAGGAATATGAAATAAAGAACTTAAATAATTTGGACCTAAATAACAATCTAAAATATCTAGATGAGTAGATGGTCGAGTACAAGTTATTCTAATTATTGACCACCCAACCAATTCATTATTTATTTTATCTTCTTTTATTTGAAAAATAGTATTTCCATATAAAAGAACCTTTGTTTTCATAAATAAATTATAAAAAAGTAATGTTAGGTTTCTCATATTTTTCCTTGTATTCTAATTTTTCTAATTCATTTTCTAAAAAATATTTAGAATGAAAAGCAGACCAAGTACCAAATTGTTTATCGAAAGTTAATCTTAATCTTTTATTATAATCATTTATTGACTCTTTTTTTGTCCTAATGGTTTCTTTATCATCCTTATATAGTTCCGATAATAAATTTACATGTACTCCATTTATTTCAAATACTCTTTTTATAATAAAATTATCGTGTTTGTATTTTTGGTAAATCGTTACTACGCGACCATTATTCCTCAATATTAATTCATCTGGTATATTATCGTATTTAACAGTGTTATAGTGATAAGCTTTCTTATTTTTAGAATATAATGAATAACCATTTCTTGAATGTAATCCTATACTAGAAAGAAGAATAACACCATTATTATTATTATTATAAAGTTCGATAAGTTTTCCTTTAAAATTAATTTTATCGTATTTTGAAATATTAATAAAAAGTCTATTTATATTATGTCTTTCGCAGACATTGTATAGTTGAAATGACGAAAACAATTTTTCGGGATTTTTAAAACAATCAATCTTTTGACTATGAATTAATTGACTTATATTGGTACTACGAATTTTTTGAATATCTAAAAAAATATTTCTATGTCTATCTACATAATATCCAATTACTTCATTATTAACAATTAATTCATTTATTACAAATATTATTATTTTATTAAATGAATCCTTAATAGCAAAACCATTTATATCATTACTTTTTAAATATTCATCAATATAATATATATCCCGATCAAAATACTGTTTAAAAAACAGTATTTTATTTTTATAAAATTTTTTTAATTTTTTAAACATTTTAATCCTTTTTAAATTCGTATACTAAATTCCCAGCATCCCATATACTTCTGTATCCAGCTAAATTCATTATTTCCATTTCGGGTAAATTATCTTTATAAAATTCTTGTGTTTTTGGTAATTTGCTTAGTTTATGTTTTTGGAATTGAACTCTAGAATATAAAATATTACTATTTAAATCATCAGTATAGAAATAATTTGGCTCTGATTCTCTTAGAAAAGTAAAACCAGTACTTTTATAAACATTTGAAATAGAACTTGCCCATCTTCTATTTGCATAGCTAATTAAAGATTCTCCAGAATTCATAATATTATTTTTAAAATATTTTAATATTTTTTGAGCTCCACCAGTACAAGAAGTATTTAATAACGTACTGAACCGAATTAATTCGTAAGTATGATTTCTTGAATATCTACTTTTACCAAAAGTCATTATTGAAATTAAAGTATCATTCTCTTTTAAATATAACCCTAAGGCTATAGAACCAGGAGCTTTACCACCCTGTAAATGATTCTTATTAAAAAAAGACGAAACTAAAGATTTATCCTTTATTTCTTTAACTACTGTTTTTCTAGCCATATATTTATTTTCAATTTTTCCTATTTTGTATTTAAGTACGCTTTTCCAAACTTCTTTTTTAATTGGATCTCTGAATTCATTTTCATTTATATGTAATAAATTAATATTTTTTGCTTCACAGTATTGAGTTTTTAATAAATGTCTTTTTTTAAAATAATTTTTATTTTTTCCAGGAGAACTATTTTTAAATTCATTATATGAGTGCCAATACAAACCATTAAATTCAATAGCCAAATTAAGACTTGGTAAATAAATATCTAATTCTAATGGTTTAATAATATCTCTAGAATTAGATATTATTATTAATTCTGGATCTAAAGATTTAAGATATTCTATTATTTCGTATTCGTATGACGAAGTACCAGAATGTTTTGAATATTTAATATTATTTTCTTTTAAAAAAATATAAGCAGAAGAATGAGAACAATGAAAATATTCACAAAATTCTTTTAATTTAAAATGATTACTATCATTTATAAAATTTTTATTTATATATGCTTTATTTTTATTTTCAAGTCGTTTTAGATATTCTTCTTTCGATATAAACATATCTTTATTTTCAATTGATTGACTTGGGTAAGGTACTCCATATTTTTCTAAACTATTATTTATTTTTTTAGTTTGAATATCTTCTTTATTCTCTTTCATGAATTCTTTAAATTTCTTAGTTTTAGCATATATTGGGACACCATATTTTTCCAAATTTGTATTTTTAATACGTTCGATAATTTCTGGTTTATTCATAATAACTTTATTAGAATCTGAAATCTTTTTAGCTATTTCTGAATTTTGTGTACAGTACTCAAAACCAAAACGTTCTTTACAAACTTCTTTTTGTTTTTGCCGAATTTCTTTATGTTGTGAAACATGTTTAACACCATACCTAGAAGTATTTGTTTTTTCTTGTTTTCTTTTAATTATATCATCTTTAGCAGAACAGCTTCCAGAACAATATTCATTTTTAAACAACGCGTCTCTATTAATTTTAATAGTATTATTGCACTCTTTTCTTTTACAAATCATATCTTCTTTAACAATATTATTTAGTAATAAAAACGCTTTTTTTCTTAATAATCTTTTTGGACATTTATCTGGATCAATCTCATCGTACCAAAAATATTCAGTATTTAAATCATCTTTAGCTTTTTGAATACTAGGTATTTTTTTAGAACTTTGTCTTTGTTTAATAACATTATCTTTTAATACAAACATGTCTTTAAATTTATTTGGTAGTTGATTAAAATCCATAACAATCCTTTTATATAATATATCTATTAGAACTTAGCTAAAAGTACATCGTAATTTTAACGACAGGAAAACATAGAAGCCTAAGCTTCTATGTTGAACTTATTAAACGTTTACGAAACCTTCGTAATTTTTAATTCTAATTGTCCCAATTCCTTCACTTCGTACTATACCAATCCAAGTTCTAGATTTGATAAATGTTCTTTTAATACTATTAGTTGTTTCAGTAATAATATATAAAGGTTTGAAAAGAACTTCTACTAAAGAACTTTGATTAATAGCAGGCGCTTGAAGAACTAGGTGCATTAAATCATCAGCAATCGCATACGATTCAATAATTTCAAGTTTATTGAAACCTGATTGAACTCCACCTTGAACAGAATAATCTCCATTCATTTTTTCCATAGATACAGCAAACTCTTGAAGAGATTTAAGTACTACAGCAACATCTACACCACATGCAAGATATTGAATTTCCATGTTATTAGTTTTTCTCATTTTTTCAACAAGAGACATAATAGTAGGAACGATATTTTTAAAGATATCTTGGATATTTGAAGGTTTGAAACCATCAGCAGAACCATATTTAGAGAAGTCTACTTCTTTGTATTGACCAATACTCATAGCGAATGGAATATTCGTTTCAAGTAATTCAGCAATTTCAAAATCTCTATTTAATTTAATTTGACCTTTTACAAAGTTTTTAAGTTCAGAAATGATATCTAGTTTATAGATAGCCGACCAATCTTGAATTACTTCTTCAATATTTTCAATTTCAAAAGAATCTTCAATGTCTGCATTAACATCTATAATTTCTTGTTTAGGAGCAGCTTTAACAACACCACGACCATTACCATTACCGAATAATCTGAATTTAATTTCAATTTTATCTTCAGTAACTGTTTTGTCACCTGGCTCAATAGTAATTACAGAACTTGTAGTACTACCTGATTCAAAATCAACAGAACCTTGAAGTTTATAAACACCACCATCAACACCTGGAACAGTAAAGTTATCTACAGTGAAATTACCACGAGCACCTGCAATTGCAGTTACTTTAACATTTTCAACTGTTTGATTTTCACCATCATCAACGATTACATCAATACTTACAACTTTAAAATTTCTTTTAGAAAGTCTGAAATCGCCTTTAGCAATTCCTAGCTCAGAATAAAGATTAGCACTTTGAGAAACTTTAAATTGTTTAAAGTCTGGTCTAACCATAGATGTAGCAGTTGGGAACATGTATTCAGTTACTCCGCCTTTCTCATCAATAACTTTAGATACCCATTTAATACGAGTAATTGACATTGTAGGCATTTGAGTTGGAACTGTAGTAACGATTTTACTAAGTTGTGGCTCTGCATAAATATTAATTAGCATTGGGATAGTAGTTACTGCGTATGCAATAGCTTCTGGTGAAGTTAAAAGAGCAGAACTTTCTTCAATAAGAAGTTTTCTTTCTCTATCAAGAATTGGAAGAATTTTAGCTACAGCGCTTTCTTCCAGACCTTTTGTAAGGCTTGATACATACATATCAAAATAAGAATCATCAAAGATGATTTCAGCAGGAGTTTTAGCTTCCTCGAATAAGTTTGAATGCTCTTTTGTGAACATATCATAGTTTTCTAGAATTAGATTATCTAACATTTTTTTTCCTTGAATATTTTTTTAGGTTTTTATTTATTTAATTAAATAAATACTTTAATTTTTTAAAGTATTCGTATAAGTTTTGTAAGGGATCTTATAACCCAAAATAAGAGTAATTAAATAAATAAATTTTTACTTCTTATTTTAGTTATGACTGGATTTACTTCATTAAATTAATTACCAATTTTTTAAACGTTCCTCTTGATTCTTTAACTTGATTTTTTATTATTTAAACATCTTTTGAATAAGTTCTATTTGCCATTCCTTGGATTTTTCTGGCATCTATATCATCTAATTTTGTATTTATTAAAGGATTTAATAAATTTTCATTAGCTTTTTGTTCCATCGTAATTCAGTACCGCCTGAAACAAAATTATCCATATCTGGTTGAGTAAATGCTTGACCAGCATTTATACCTCTTCCAAAATTACTTTTTTATTAATATTATATATCATCTTTATTTCCCTTGATTATTATATTTTTCTTCATCTTCTTCTTTCCCATAACTAGAATATCTGTTTTGGTATTCTGGAACGACTTTTTTCATTCTATTACCATTTTTATTATATTTTCTTATATGGTCAGTCCCCGTTTTTATTCGAGTACTTGATTTTTTAGTTTTTTTAATTGAACCGGTACCTGATAAAAGACGAGCAGAATTATCCGATTCAATAGCCTTTTTATTTATATTATTACTGATTTCTTTTTGTCTGATATCAGCAAATTCTTTTCTATCTTTAAAATCGTTTTTTATATTTTTTATTACATTTCCAGTAAACATGCTTTTTATTGTTTTCGTGGCATCTTCCGTGTTTGCTTTTTTATACATATCTGATAAAAGCCCTTTGGTTGCTATAACAGAAGTTGATCTATTAGCTTCTTTATTAGCTTCTTTTCTTAATTTAGTTCTTTCTTTTAAATGTTGAGATATTTCTTTTTTTCGTACTCTTCTCGCTTCTTTACCTTTTTTAAATGCATTGTAATTTCCAGCTTGTGCTGCAGAGGCTAACTTAGATTTGCTTAATTTAAAACTATCCTTTCCCACATCATGTAATGCTTCTTCTAGCACTGCTTGTTTATTTATCATTAATGTTTTCATTTCCGTTGAATCATTTAGATATTTTTTAGCACTTTTTCCAATACTTGATAAGTAATCGGAATGATTTGAAGTATCATTCGATGCTATTAATTTCGCTGGTTTATTAAAATCATCAACTGCTCCACTCATTGCTTTCTTAGCTTTTGAAAACCATCCAGAAAGGTTAACATCTGGATGCTGTGGTGCCCAGTATTTACTACTCATAAAAGTTCCTTTATTTTTATCTTTATTTATTAAGTTTTTGTTGGTTCGTTTTTAAACGACAGGAAAATCCCTAAGTTAACTTAGGGAATATGTTATAGTACCAACTGGATGAATAATTCTAAATTTATTATTTAAAATATTCCAATCGGTGCTTTTAGATTCATCATAATTAAAAATTTTTTTACATTTAGTTTTAGTCATAGATGATCTATTAAAAATTTTTCCATTTTTCCAATATTTTATACTTGGTTTATTTTTAATTATTTCTTTAAATCCAAGAGATAAATATAAATTTTTCTTAGAATATAAAATATTTCTATTTCCGTATGAAATTATACTAAATGGGTTATATGTTTTTTGAAAATATTTTAATAATTTGCTTGCTCCACCAATTACATTAATACCTTTTTTAGTTACAAATCTTATTAATTCATATTCGTAATCTTTATTAAATTTTGGTTTACCAAAAGTCATTATGGAAAATAATTCATTATTATAATATAATCCTAATTTTATAGAACTGCTTGAATTGCCTTGTATATGATTTTCTAAAAAGAATTTTGATGATTCCTTTACAGAAACTTCTTTAATAATACATTTTCTAGCAGGTACTTTACCATTATTTTTATTTAATTTATTTTTTATAATACTAAACCAAATATTTTTTTTAATAGGATCTAAGAATTCGTAGTCAAATATATGCAATAAATTTATATTTAACTCCTCACATAACTCAGTTTTTTGTTGATGTCTTATAACATCTTGATTTCTTTTTTTAAGAGAATCCTCTATACCAGAACTATGCCAATAAGCCCCATTATATTCAATAGCTAAATTATAATCCGGTAAATAAATATCTAATTCAAATGGTTTTATAATATCTCTTGAATTTTTAATTATTTTAATACTTGGATCTAAAGATAAAATATAATTTATAATTTCCTGCTCTGCTCGAGATACTCCTTTTAAATGCTTGTAATCAATATTAAATTTTTTTAAATATTTATATGGTTCTGTATCATCTAAAAAACCATAATATGTATTAAATTCATTTTTTAAAAAAGTATTTGTTTTTTTACATATAAAATTATTTTCAACAAATTCTTTAGTTAGATCCTCAACATTTTTTCTATTTATTTGTCTTGGAAAAATATAACCCTTATTTTGATAATTATTCATTTGGTAATTTTCTTTTAGTAAAGGGTTTTTCATATAATGCGAATACCCGTGTTTTTCCATATTATTTAATTTAACCCGTTTTATTATTTCTGGATTTTTCCTAGGATTAGTATAACCTGTTTTATCAAAATAAGTTTCTTGTCTTCGTTTAGTAAGTTCCTGAATTTTATCATCGGTTCCAAAATTTTTTTTATAAGTTTCTTGTTTTTTATCTTTTATTGAGTTAATATTAGAAACATTAGCAACACCATATTTTTCTAAATTTGTTTTTTGGGTTTTTTCTTTTCTAATTTCTTTAGAATGCTGTATCACAATAGGATGTTTTAGATGTTCTTTGCAACTATGTCTTAATCTTTTTTTCGTGCTTATATATAATTTAGAACACTTACAATCATTAATTATACATTTTAAATCATTTATATTATTATATAAATCACTATTTAATATATTAATTAAATCTGATAAAGAATAATCTTTTAAATAAGGATAATCTAAAAAAAGTATTTCTAAAAATAAATATTGCTTTGAGTTCTTATTTTTTATAATTCCTCTTATTTTTTGATTATATTTATTATTTTTTATAAAATCTAATTCAATTAGTTCTTCTTTCAATTTAATACCTTCTTATTTAATTTATAAAATATCTATTAGAACTAAACGACAGGAAAATTAGCTTAGGATTTTCCTAAGCTAATAATTTAATACCTTTTGAAGAATTTGAGTACTTAGTCGCTCCAATTTTTAAGGATTGTTTTACTAAGTAATCTATAGACTCCGTTATTGGACGTGCCATACATAAACCATTGATACATACTTGACCAGATAAACCAGCTAAATTATTATCTTGGTTCGCTCTAATATCTTCAAATAGTTGTTTAGACTCTTCTAGAATAGCTGGGTGTACTTCATTAGTTAATGCCTTTTTGTAATCTGACATTTCTTGAATTAAGTTCTGTAATTCTGCTTTAGCAGATACCCCATCACTCTCTGTTAAGAATTCTTGAATTACAGCTATGTCATGACTCGGGTTCGCCACTACATCAAAGGTAAGAGCATTTATACCCTCAGCTAAAACAACATCATTACCATTTTCTTTTCTAGTATCACCAAACGCTCTTAAAGAAAATCCAATACTGATTCCATCTTTAATAAGATCTCTTAAAATTCTACCACTTGGAGTATTTAAAGTTTCTACTTCAGCAATTATTTTTCCATCGATGAAATCAAGTCTTCTGTATAAAGCACAAACATTCTGAAGTAATATAGTACTACTTCTTTTCATTTTAGCTGCTCTATCACCCTGAGGTTGCGGATGATCTAATTCACCAAGTAATTTTCTAGTCTGAGCTTTATCTCTTAACTGTTGAACAATCTTTTGTAAAGTATCAGCTGGATAAATTCGTTTATTGTTATTTATAACATTAGCCTCTTGTAATACAGCTTTAAAGATTATTCGTGAATCGGTAGTTCCAGGAACAACAGACTCTTCTATAATCTTTATGGCAGTATTAGAAAGATAAGCTTCTTCGGATATTGTTTGAAACATTTCATTTCCTTAATTATTTTTATAGTAAGTTATTAATTAGTTCGAAACAATAACTAAGGTTAGTATAACTCAATATCAAGTTTTTGTAATTCTTGGATAAGATTATTTTCTAATAAATCATTAAATTTTTCATTGTCTTTTAAATTTTTAACAACATCAGAATCTATTTTAAACTTTTCTTTAACTTTTTTAATTTCTTGAATTGTTTCTTCATCGGAATCTTTTAAGAATTCATTCAATGATTTTAATTCTTTTTTAACATCAGAAGAATCTAAATTATCATATAATTTTTTAAACTTTTCATTTAGCTTAGTTTCACATGCCGTTTTAGGAGTTTCTTCTTTCACCGATGCTTTAGTCTTATAAAAAAAATCAACTGTTTCTTCATTGCTTGTATTTATAAAATCATTTAAAAAACTCATAGTTTCTTCATCTTTAATACGTATTTTTATTTTTGAACCACTGGTTACATTTATTTTAAGAATAGTTAATATAAAAGCAAAAGGTATTTTTTCTAAATTAAAGTACAATGTTATTTCTTTTTCTTTATCCAATTGACTTAACGTTTCAAACAATTTTCCAAATAATATATAAGTATCTATTTCTTTTGGAATAGTATCTAAAACAATATTATCATTTTCAACGACTGTAATTAAACAGTCGTTATCCTTAACCAAATATGATAATTTTTTCATTAGAATAAAGATTCTCTAATAATATTATTTAAATTTTTTACTGGTTTATAGTTAAGTACTTTATATAATTTAAATACGGTTGGAGATCTTTTTAATTGACCAATATTACCATTATCGATTTTTTCATAAAATGGTTCTTTAGCTTTAACATCATTTATTAATTGTTTAATATATTGTAATTGACTTTCGTTAAAATCATTAACTGGATCTTCTAATATATTTTCAAAGATGCTTTTATAAAAATCCAAATACTTTTGAACAAGTTTCATTACAGTAATATTATTTTTTATACATGCGATATTAATAATATTATTAATTATCTTATCTTCTGGTGGTATAGAACTAGATTCTATATAGGTGCTTAGTTTAGAATATATTTCAACAGTATCCTCTATGCTTGTAAATACTCTACTTTGAGTTCCATTTCCATAAATTTTAAATTTATTAATTCCATTATTTTTAAGAATATCCTCTATACATTCCGGATTATTATTTAATACAGATATATTACTTTTAATATTATCTAAGTTCTGTTTAAAAATTTTATTAAAATTTGATATTATAAAACCTTCTTTTTGACCTTTACCGACTATATTAAACAATCTTGTAATTATAACTTCTTGGTGAAGATCTTTACCTAAATTTAATAATAAATTCTCAGCTGTTAATTTTTGTAAAGCGTACTGTGGTCTATGACCCTCCGATTTAAGATCTATAAGTACATCGCTATTCTCATCCATATTTTCTTGATTACCATATACTTCACTAGTACTACTAAAAATAATTCTTTTAAATTTTAATTTTTTAGAAATAATAATTCTAGTTAAATAATGATACATATTAAAATTTAATAAGTAATCTGGTATGTTATTTTCTTTAGATACTTTTTCAGGCCCTAAAGAACTAGCGAATAAATACAAAGTAACATTCTGACCATTTTCCTCTTCGTAATATTCATTTAAAAAATCTAAAGAATCTAATGAATCATTTAGATTTATTTCTTTAGTTATTAAATTCGCATTATCTTCTAATTTAGATAAAGCTTCTTTATCCTTATCAATTACTATCACTTTTGAAGATTCATCTGCTAATAATTTCTTAGTTAAAGCAGAACCAATAAAACCAGCACCGCCAAAAATAATACTTATTTTCTTAGTTTCGAATATTTCTAAAATTTCGTTTACTTCTTCGTTCATCTTATTCCTTTTAAATTATAAACTGTATAATATTCTTCCGGTATATCAATAATTTTTAATGAGCTAAAACTATTCTTAAACATAAAAGAATACCTTTTTAATAAATTTAATTTATATTTTTTATAATCTTTAGTTAGTTTTATTATTTTATGGTTAGATATATTTATATTTTTACCAATACCATAATTTTTCAAATATTCATTACTTGGTATAACTATTTTAATATATTTTTTAAATTTACTTTTTCTCAAATTAAATATATTTGGCCGAGCAATAATATCAACCAATTCTGAAACTATGGTATGATCGCAATGTATATCAGGTACATGAGATATTAAAGTACAGTAATTTTCTTTGGAGTTATCTTCAATAAATTTTCTTACTTGTACTCTGTTTTCTGGAAACGTAGTATCTATGTATTCATGATTAATAATTATTTTTAAATTAGATACTTTATTAAAAATCTTTGAAGCGTTAACCATTTGAACTATTCTTCGTTCTTTATTAAAATTCTCTGATTTTGAAGATAAACCAGAACTACAAATAATTAAATGTATTATATTATTTGGTTTATTTAATTTTGAACTTAAATATATTGCTCCAAATTCTAAATCATCTAAATGTGCTAAAACTATTAATATTTTTTTCATTTTTTTCATATATTTATTCTTTCCTTTCCATAAAAGGTTAATTTAATATCATGTTTTAAAGCAATACCTTCAATGATCTTTTTAATATATTTATTTTCAATATTGTATGGATATGCCATGTATTTAAAATCATCTTCGAATAATTGCTTTATTTTTAAAAACATCATTTCAATTTCATGTATATAAAAACTATTACAATTCTTTAAACCAGTGATCGTTTTTAAACGATCACTTAGTATATTTGGAAATGAAATAGTTTTTATAACAGTATTGTTTAAAAATGTTAATTTAGAATGATGAACTCCATGATAACCTAAAAAACAATTATCCGTTTCTTTTATAATTTTTAATTCTTTTATAGACATGTAACTATCATATGCTTGTATTCCAGTTTTTTTATGAGCTGAACTACAAGTTATAAATTCTTCATTTGGTTTTATATTGCTTGTTCTAACTATATCTGCACTAAAGAAAAATATTTTTTTATTTGGAAGTTCTTTTAATTCCTTTAAGTACTTAAAATTGGAATACAAACCATCATCGAATGTAAGAATGGCTTCTGGATCTTTTCTAGAAACCATTTTTATTTTATTTATAATTTCATCATTAATTTCATGAAATAAATAAGTGTTAGAATTCAAGACTTTTCTCAATATTGTTTAGCAATTCTTCTGTAATATCTTCTTCTTGTATTGGATCAGATACATAATCAACCGCTTCACTTTCTTGTAAAGAAGTTTCTACATTATGCAAATTAATATATTTATTACTCCATTTTATAGGGTTTGTTTTTACATCCGGATTTATAGGTTTAAATCCAATAGCTAATAATCTTTGATTAATTAAATATCTAGTATATTGTTTAGATATTTCAGCATTCATTCCTGGAAGATTACCTTTTGAATACAAATGATCGGCCCATTCAAAACTTTCTTCTTGAGCTTCAAAATAAGCATCATATATCCAAGTATTTAATTCTTGAACAACTTCTTTAAACATAGAATGTTTCTTTAAAGAATTAAATAAATATTGAGTTAAGGCTAAATGTTGTTTTTCATCTCTTTGGATAAATTGTAGTAATCTTGAACTACCAGCCATTTTATTATTGAATTCCGTTATACTCCAAATAGCTATAAAACCTGGATAAAAATGAACTCCTTCCAAAATATTCATACTAATAATAGCTTTAATTATATTTTTAAGAAGTTCCTTAAATTGATCGTTGGTTACAGTTATATTATGTTTAGTTTGATAAAGGTAATCTATAATACTATCGTATAGCTCGTTTGGTTCTCTTACTGTAGTTGCAGCCGCTTTTAGAAGTACTTTATTATCCCAAATATTATTAAAAATGATATTTGGATCAGTATATAAATTCTCAACCATATAACTATAAGTTCTTGAATGTAATCTAGATTCTTGATATTCTTGTTCTAGAAGAACTCCTTCAAATTCCGGGTTGGTAGTTAATTGACCAAAAGTTAATAAAGGACTTCTCCCTTGTAAAGAATCTAAAAAAACCAATTTTGATAATTGTTCTGAATAAACAAAATCCTCAACAATTGTAAAAGTTTCTTTATCTAATTTATCCTGTTGTAATTTAATTTCTTCGGGGAACCACATCTGTCTTTGGATAGTCATTCCAAGATTACTTAAAAAATCAAAATTGTTTTTATCATACCTTTGTGTATTCCTAGCGGTACCAAAAAATAATGGTTCCTCTGTTGTATCAACTTTCTCTAATGTGTATACATCATATTTTGTATTTGGTACATCGCTTTCTAAATCATAAACAATTTCACTTCTCATGCTTTATCCTTTTTCATAACTCTTTGACCATCTCTGTATTTTAAATCTATATTTATCATAATTTTTCCTTTATTTTTTATTTATATTTTCCCAGAATTCAATAGCTTTAATTATTTTATTAGCTCTTTCGTCATCTCTCTTTTCCCAAGAAATATTAAGAATATCCTTTAAATTAAGTTGTAGTATATTTATTCTTTGTTGGATTATTTCTTCGGGGATTTCAGGAACTTCTTCTTTTCCATACAAGTACAAATTTTTACTTAGTTGGTTATTTGCTGGTTTTATATCTTTAGCTAATGCCATAATTGAGTGATAATTTAAATTAATATTTAAATTATCACTTGGTCCTTTAGTAGCTTTTAATAAAATTTCTTGAGCTTTAATAGTTTTCTTTTTTTCTTTACTCATTTTATTCCTTTATTTATAGTTAAATATATTAATTTTATTAACAACGAATATTATTATTACACCTAGATTTAATACAGCCATTCCTCCTAGTAAAAAACTAGGAAAAATATAATTACCGTAATAAGATGCATGTGATAAGAATGATAATAAAATTGAAAATAATATAAGCACGATTGTTGATCTCATCATAATGTACATCCTCCGCCAGAACATCCTTCCTCTTCATGTTTTAATTCTTCTGTATCTGAATCAGTTTTTGTTTTAGCATAATAAACCGTTTTAATACCATATATTTCTGTAAACGAATCTCTTCTGAGTACTTCCGATTTGGGAATTTTTTGTTTAGGGTATTTAGTATAATCAACATATTCATTTAATGAAATTGCTTGATCGATGAACTTCTGCATGATTGCTATCAATTTCCAGTATTCTATCATATCTAAATTCCAAGCGGAATTATATTCATAGAAATCCAAGTACTCTTTTGAATTAGGAAGGATTGCTGTAATTTTCATAGAGTTATCTTCGATAGAATATGTTACCCCTTGTGGAGGATTAATACCGGATATCATATTTCCAGGTCTCGAACTGTTAGAACTTGGTACTGCTGTTAGTAACGTACTATTTCTTAAACCGTGTGTTTTTATATTGTATCTTAATTCCGTCCATTTATCTTCACCTAAACCTAAAGTAACCTTTTCATCTTCATCAAATGTTATATAATCGTTTAAATCATATAATTCATCTACTTTTTTCTCGTATGTATCTAATGGTAAGAAACCTTTTGAATATTTAGTATCTGCAAAATATTTACATGCTCCTTTTTCCTGAGCTAACTCATTAGAAGCCTTTAAACCATAGTATAAAAATTCTTCAAATACAGCTGCTGTAAGTGCCCTCGCTTGAGGAGTATCATAATTAAATCCATAATTGGCTAACATATAAAAATAGTTTCCTGGAGATATACCTAATGCTCTTCTATTTAAAGTAAATTTCTCTAAAGCTTTTATATCTTGATAATCTTGATAATCAATTAACTCATCTAAAAAGTTAACCATAATATTCATCGATTTTTGTAATTGTTCTCTTCTTGTGCTTACATCGATACTTAAGTTTCCAAAATTTACACCACCTAATATACAACTAAAGATTTCTCCAAAATTTAATAAATATCTATTTTCCTTAGATTTTGTATCGGATACAAAACTAATATGTATATCAACAACCCAAGAGTTCTTTTCATCTATTATTTTATATTCCATAAATCTATATAATTGATACCAGTAACCATCTTTGTATAAACTCTTTACGAAATCTTCATATTCTTTATGTCTAGAAGAATCTATATAAACCGAGTAATCCTCTAATGGAAAACTTGGAAGACCTATCTCCGTACATAAATTTGAATTATAAACTGGAAGATTAAAGGCACTATGTTCTTGCATTGCTTTTGCATTTACTTTATAATTTCTAGCAGTTATATATCTTTCGTGAAAATATCTGTCTTTTAAAGATCTTGCTTTAATTACTTTTCTAAATATTTTTCCTTCTTCTGCTAAAGCTTCGTACTTCTCATATTCTTTTTTAAAATCTGGAGTACCAATTAAACTATATAATTCTTTTACTTCATTCATGTAAAATAAAGAAATATCTTCATCGTTTTTATATCTTTCTTTTACTAAAGGATCGAAAACAATTGCGTGATCAGAATGTCTAACACTAGTCTCATCAGAACCTTTATTATTTTTCAGTTGAAGTATGTCTTCGATTTCTATATGAAAGAAAGGATAATAATTTGTAATTGCTCCCGATCTCCCAGAATTTGGTTGAGTACTACTTTTACTAATTGCTTCGTTGGCTTTTAAATATGGAGTAATACCAGTATGCGTTTCTGCTCCATTCATGATCCCAGCACCAAGTCCAGAAATATTACCAGGATTCATTCCTATACCAGCTCTAAGTTTAGTAATTAGAGTATACAGTGCTTTAGAGGCTTCACCAAACGATTTAATACTATTTCCAAAATCAATACCGCAGCAACTTATAAAGCCGTGTAAATTAGTACGTATACCAACCATACTTGGTGTAGGTAAAAAGATATCAAAATCAGACAACTGTTCATACGTTTCTTTTATTAATCTAATTCTTTTCTTTTTATTTTTTATTCTAGCAAAAACATATAAAGGTATTAAGAAAAATATCTCCTGAGGAGATTCGATACTTATTTTGTTTCTTTTAATACTATATTTTTTTACTAATTGATTTAAACCTAAATATGTAAAATTTAAATCTTTTGAATAATCTATAACTTTACATAATTCATTTATTTCTTCTTCTTTATAATAATTAAAAATTTCATTATCATAATATTCATTTTTACATCTTTGTACCAAAGTATTATAATTGAATTCTGGGTTATAACTTCCGTAAATACTTTTATATAAATCTTGAAGCATTAGTCTAGCCGCGGGAAATTGAGAATCTGGGTTATCTTCGTTTATTGAATCAGCTGCTGTATAAATTAAAGATTTTTGAATATCTTTTGTTTTCATTCCATTAGAAACCTTTATTCTAAAATTTCCAAAAATTTCAAAAGGATCTACGTTTAATCCGACACATGCCTCTTTTAAATGTTGAAGAGGTTTTTCAGAATTAAATGGTTCTTCCTTTAATTCTCCATCTCTTGATCTTTTTATTACTGTATAATTTTCCATTATTTGCCTTTATAATTTTATTTGTAAGAGTTAAAATTAATTATCATTAATATATCTATTAGAACTAAAGAAGCTATTCTAAAGTATCGGATAACTATTAATAGTTTATCTCTAAAATAGATGAAGAAATAGATAACTATTAATAGTTGAAGAATTTTATAACAAGTCTTAATATAATCTTAACAAGGGTGTTTAAAGCCCTATTTTTAGGGCTTTGGTATTCTTGAAAATACTAAGATTTCTAAAATCGATATAAGGTCCAATTATTTTTCTCGAAATAACTATTAATAGTTTATCTCTAAAATAGATGAAGAAATAAATAACTATTAATAGTTGAAGACTTTTATAACAAGTCTTAATATAATCTTAACAAGGGTGTTTAAAGCCCTAAAAATAGGGCTTTGGTATTCTTGAAAATACTAAGATTTCTAAAATCAATGTAAGGTCTAAATATTTTTCTTGAAATAACTATTAATAGTTTATCTCTAAAATAGATGAACTGTTAATAGTTGTGACAGGAAATTAACTTAGAGGATATCCTCTAAGTTAAAGTATTTTATTATCTTTTATTATTGTCATTGATTTTTGATTAAGAATTAATTCTTCTAAACGTTTTTGAAGTTTTGAATCTACTTCAAATAGATTTGGAAACAATTGAGAATTATAATTCATAGCACATAACAATGCTATTGTTTTAGGTAAGAAAGTATAATAGTTATAATATTCTCTTTCTCCTACATTCTGAATCATTTGGTTTCTAAAAGTATTTTTATCAATTTTAATAATATCCAGAACTTGGAATACTTTAGATATATTTTCAAAAGTATCTAATTTAATTTTAGAAAAATCTAATAAAACTTTTTCATAGTACTCCTTACTTTCTTCTCCTTTTTCTCGCATATTCTCATGTTTAGCATGCGTCTCATATGGAGTTGTTTCTTTTTTATCATCTGGGAAAAGTGAATCTAATGATATTCTAATGAATTCACTTTTATTATCTTTTAGAATTTGAATAGCACTTTTATTACTCATCTGTAAAAAATAAACTAACATAAAGAATTGTGTTCCTAATCTAAGTTTAATTATTTTTAAATCGTTTTCTGTTTTAATTTCTTCTTCCGATTCTATTTTAATACTAGGTTTTAAAGAAGAATCAAGTCTTCCTAATATTTTTCTAATCTGTTTTAATAATAAATCTTCTGTTGTCTTAAATATTTTAGCTTTTTCTGGTTTATTTTTATTAGTAGCATTATACGCATAAAATTGTAATAATCCAAAATATGCTAAATCGATTACTTTTAACCAATCAATTTCTTCCATAAATTCTTCAAAATATTTTTCTTTATCTTTATTTAAAGAATCTAATTTAAGAACCTGTTGAGAAGTAATTAAACTTTCTGTTCCTTTAATAGATTCAAGAACATTTTTTATATTTAACATAATTTCTTTAAATTTAGTAATTCTTCCAGAACCTCCATAATTATGAACTTCAAA
>Ga0256837_1001227_pt1 | contig 18210 bp, 14 predicted proteins | sample 4562384metaG_FD_185976 | JGI IMG/M metagenome (GOLD analysis project Ga0256837, IMG submission 185976) | Hydrothermal vent microbial communities from Guaymas Basin, Mexico - 4561-384 | ecosystem: Environmental > Aquatic > Marine > Hydrothermal vents | place: Mexico: Guaymas Basin | collected...
AAATAAAAGCTTTGCTACAATGCCACTCCACAAACAAAGGACAGCTGGCCGAGTGGTCGAAGGCGCTCGCCTGGAACGCGGGTGTAGGGTAACCTACCGTGGGTTCGAATCCCACGCTGTCCACCACGTAACAATCTAAACCAATCCCACAAAGTCTAAATGTACCCCCAAAACTAGAAAGGGCTACCAATGGCACGAACTATACAAGCACTTACAGCTACACAAATAAAACAAGCAAAGCCCAAAGAAAAAGATTATAAGTTGTCTGATGGCGGAGGTTTATATCTTTTAGTTACAAAAAGAGGCACGAAGTTGTGGCGTATGAAATACAAGTTTGATGGTAAAGAGAAACTTTTATCATTAGGAGCATATCCAGAAGTAGCACTACTTAAAGCCAGAGAGTTAAGAGAAAAACATAAAATTGACATAGCAAACGGCATTAATCCAAACGCAATTAAAAAAGAGAAAAAACTACAAATCAAGGAAGATGAACTTAAAAGCATAAATACCTTTGAAAATATCGCTTTAGAAAGATTAAAAAAGGTAAAAGACGAGATTAGCGAGAGCCATTACAAAAGGACTGCAAACATATTTAAAAATTATGTTTTTAAAAGTATGGGAGATATACCCATAGATGAGGTACAGGCAAGTGACATTATAAAAGTGCTTGTTTCTATGATGGAAAAAAATATAAAAAATTCTACACAAAAAGCATTTCAAGTCATAAGTAAAACTTTTAAGTATGCAGTAGCTCACGGATACGCCTCACGCAACCCTGCAAATGATTTTGATATAAGCGAGATAGTAGGCAAGATAAACGAACAGCACTACCCTACCATTACAGACAATACAGGCATTAAAAACCTACTTATAAGCATTAAGGAGTATCAAGGTGAAACCTCAACCAAATACGCCCTTTTAATGTTAGCCTATACCTTTGTACGCCCTACCAATGCACGCTTAGCCTTATGGAGTGAAATAGACCTCAACGCTAAACAATGGGTTATCCCTGCTAAGAAGATGAAAACCAAAGAGGAGTTTACACCGCACGGTTTTAGGGCTATGTTCTCAACTATTGCACACGAAAAAAGCCATTTTAAATATGATGTTATTGAAACACAGTTAGCCCATAGTGTAGGCAATAGTGTAAGTCAAGCATATAACAGAGCCAAGTATCTTGATGAGAGGGTGGATCTGATGCAATGGTGGAGTGATTATCTTGATGAGGTGCAAAGGTAGCAGTCGAGGGGGTAACTAATCCCCTCTTTTTGATTAATGTAGATATGGTGCAAACACCATTAACACTAAAAAGACTACTACAATTTTGAAGAACAATACAGCCCCTTTATGCGAATTCCCACCCACCCGCAAGCCAACCTAAAAAAATAGGCAAAAAAAAAGGGTTACAGCCGAAGCCATAACCCTTAAACTCACAAAAGCTAAGGCAGTTAATCTTAGCTATAAAGGAGCTGTATTGTTTCAAGTCGTATTATACCAAACAATCATACAAATATCAATGAAGTTAATCTAAGATAGTGTTATAAAATCTAAATAACCCCAAAAGAGGCGATTTTGTTAGTTATGTGTTTTATGTTTAGGTTTATCTATCCAAAAAGCAAAGACCAAAGCAGAAACGGCAATTAAAGCCCCTAAAATATAATAACTCATTTTGAACCCCTTTTAATAAGTCCTGGATTCACATCATAAAGGAATAACCCCTAAAATAGTTGATTATAAGTATATCTAATACCTCGAAAACTTAGATACAATAAACAATCAACAAATAAAGTTTAAAGGGTTATTTATGAAACATAAACATCTAAGTCTTGAGGAAAGATATTATATCGAAACTGCACTGAAAAAAGGTGATTCTCAGAATATGATTGCAAAAGCATTAAATAGGTCACGAAGCATTAAGTTATTGGTTTGTGCAAATATGGGAAATCCCATATTATAAAATGACTATTGAAGAAGATTAATGCAAAAAGGTACTGTATGCGATTAAGCGGATTTGATACATAAATTCACTTCTATCTTACTTTTGTATAGTATAATTACATATTAAAAAACAATATAACAAAAAGGTTTATAGATTATGAAAGTAACGATAATGGTGGTAGCTCTTATGGCATCACTCCTTGTGAGTGCATGTTCAGACAAAACTCTACACGTAACAAGTCAGCAACTGCCACAGGTACAAAAAGATAGAGGAACATCTATTATGCTGTTTGCTCTTCAAAATTATACAGACACACCTCGTGCCGGTAAGCGTGCTGCTAATATTACAGAGGGAGTGTTAAGCGCTAAAGGCTATGGTGTTTTTTATTATCCTCAAGCTCTTTCTTTTGAAAAAGAACACGTAATCGCTAAAAATAAGAATGCAGACTATTTTATGAGTGGAGCTGTAAGTGAATGGCGTTATAAAACCGGTATCGATGGAGAGCCGGCTGTAAGTTTTCGCCTTGCACTCTATGATACAAAAAGTGGTAAACTGATATGGAGTGGAATTGGTGCAAATAATGACTGGGGCAAAGGTTCTATAGGAACTACGGCACAATCATTAATTGAAGAAATGTTTAATTAATGGACACTGCATGCTTCAACTTCAACATAATAAACGCTTAGACAATATACTTAAAAACAATCGTCTTATCCAATTTATTCAAAAATTCAGTTATGTTGAAACACTACTTCTTATTTCAATCTTTTTAATTTCCGGATATTTTTTCTCTCCTGATGATATATGTCTAACACAAAAAGATATCCCATATTTACTTATTTTATTAGCCATAATTACCCTTTTTCATGGTTTTGAAAATGGAATATTAGCACTTGGAGTCATTGCTCTTGTAATGTGGTACTCATATGACAGTTTTCCTTATATCCACTTCTTAATCAACCTTCTTATGGTTATGATTTTTAGTGAATTTCATTACTTTTGGACCAAACAGATAAAAGAGCTAAAAACAAGTAATGAATACACTACCACAAAACTTAATGAACTTGCCAACGCTTTTTACTCTCTTAAAATTTCTCACGATCAACTTGAAAAGAACTATGTGCTAAAGCCAATGAGCATTCGCAGTGCCATTGAAGAAATTTTACAAAACGACATACATAACGTAACAGAGGAAAAATTATATTGTAACAATTTTCTTGCTCTTTTGGAAAAATCTTTCCATTTGCAAAGTGGTTTTATACTCTATGCAAACAACGACACGCAAGATGAGTATCTCACGCAAGAGAACTCACAGGTATGCTACAGCGCTACAAGTGAGACATACAACAAAGAGGAGATCTTTCGTGAGTATCTTATTGATAAAGCAATCAATCGCAAACAAGCTGTATATGTCAGTGATGATGAAGGTAATCCTACTCTTAAAAACAAACTTGAAGAGTCTAAATTTCTAGCAGCTATTCCTGTTGTATATAATAATAAAACTCTTGCTCTTTTAGTAATTGAGAAGATGCCATTCATGGCTTTTAACAGAGAAAACCTTATCTCACTTGCCATTTTGTTTGAGTATCTTCTCATAACAGCATTAAAAGAGAAACTCTTGCAACAGAGCAAAGCGTTACTTTTTATTCAAGAGAAAGAGTTTCGCTATGAATATATACGCACTGCATTTTTATATAAGAAATATAATATTAACTCAACCCTTATGGTGTTTAAGATAAAAAATGAGATCCAAAGTATTAAAATCTTTGAAAAAGTACAACAAATGCTACGTTCACTTGATATCTCAACACAATATAAAAGCGATAAAAATTTCTATTTTCTTTTCTTTCTTTTTCCATTCAATGATAAAGCAGCAGCAATAGGTTTTTTAAACAGACTTCTTTTAACTCTTGAAGATGAGCGAGATAAAAAATTTGAACATATGCTCTTTCAAATTAATGAAGAAAATTTACTCAATAAGTATATAGAGGATGAGTATTATGATTGAAAAATACATACTTCTTTATCTCTTAATCACTCTTATTTTTTCATATATTGTTGCTTTTTATTTGCGTTCACGTTTTCCAGGAGCAGATGAAGAACATAAACTACAGGACTTACAAAAGGTAGCACTATTCCAACATACAAAAATACAAAAAATATTAGTAAAGGCTTCTTTATATAAAAACAATCATCTTATGGCAACACTTTTTATATTTTTCTATAACATAGCTATTCCTGCTCTTGGATATATTTTTACGCTTTGGCTTGCTTGGTACCTTACACATGTAAAATATGAGCAAAAAGTAATTTCAACAAATATTTTAGACCTTGATGCGTTTAAAAATACCTTTATGAAAATAGAACGGACATTTGGTGAGGGTTCTATGATCGATCTCTTAAACAATGATTATGTTCCTAAAGCAAAAAAACTTCGAGCTCTTGCAGCACTTGCTGCAACGCCATCACCTGCTGGCTTAGCCATTATTAAACAAACTCTCTCAAGCAATGATGATGAGATTCGTCTCTATGGATATTCTATTCTCAATAATTTAGAAAAAAAAATTAACTCAAAAATCAATAAAAATCTTCAATTTATTCAGGAAAAAGCTTGTACCCAAAAGAGTCAGGAGGAGCAGATACAACTTGCAAATGCCGCCATGAGCCTTGCCTTTTCATACTGGGAATTTGTCTATATGGAACTTTCACATGAAAGCTTGAAAAATAATTTTCTCAATTCCTCTATCGACTATATTAAAACAGCAAAAGAGTTTTTTATTGAGTATATTGAAAAACTTTCAAGTAAGTTAGAAACTTTAAAAAAAGATCCTCTACAAAAAAAACAGCTTCAATCTGTCGAAGAAAAACTGCAAGAAACTTATGAAAAATTATCTTATCTTTATACCCTTATGGGACGAATATTTTTATATAGAAAAATGTATGAACAGGCACAAGCAGAGTTTACTATTGCAAAAGAGTTACTTCCAGAAGACGCAACAGCCACAATTCCTTATCTTGCAGAAGTTTATTTTAATATTAAAAAATATGCTATTACAAAATCCACACTCAATCAATATAACTCATTACGATTTAATGCTAAACTTTATCCTGTTATAAAACAGTGGGAGAATCAAAGTGCCTAAATTTCCAAAAAGTGACTCAGTAGATATTATGCTCTTTTCTGAAGGCACCTACCCTTATGTCAAAGGAGGCGTGTCTAGTTGGATATTACAACTTATGAAGGGGCTTCCAGAGTTTAGTTTTGGAGTCTGTTTTGTAGGTGCAACGCCCTATATTGATGGTCAGCCGATGCAAATCAGTTATGAATTTCCACCAAATCTTAAACACTTAGAGGTACACTATCTTTTTAATGATGATTCAGACAAAGACAAGCCTAAAAGAAGAGAAGGTGATTCAAAAGCATTTGAATCAGTGCGTGAGCTCTATCAATCTTTTCAACAAAACAAAGGAACTCTCCCCGAAATATTACAAAATATTGATTTTTACACCAATGAAGTTACATTTGAAGATTTTTTACATTCAAAAAGAGCATGGGACTTTTTAACAGAGACCTACTCTAAAAACTGTCCGGATATTCCATTTATAGATTATTTTTGGACCCTGAGAAATATTCACAAACCCATCTGGATATTAGCAAATATTATCAAGAATCTTCCCAAAACTGCTATATATCACTCTCCTTCTACTGGATATGCAGGATTTTTAGGCGCTCTTTCCTCTTATGCGAACAAACGTCCTTTTTTCCTTACAGAGCATGGAATCTATACCCGTGAGCGTAAGATAGATATGCTTTCAGCTGATTGGATCGAGTATAAAAAGCCGGCACTCTTACAAGAGCCAGAGGAGTACAACTACATCAAAAAGATGTGGATTAATTTTTTTGACAAGATAGGGCTTTTTTGTTACTACAGAGCCAATCACATCCTCTCTTTGTTTAGTGGTGCACAAAAGATTCAGATCGCTTTTGGAGCGCCAAAAGAGCGTACTCGTATTATCCCAAATGGAGTTGATGTTGATACCCTTATAGCAACCATGAAAGAGCGTCAAGATCCTCCAAGACCAATCATTACACTTATTGGTCGGGTCGTACCTATCAAAGATATAAAAACATTTATCCGTGCTATGAAGATTCTTATTGAAAAAGTCCCTGATGCAGAGGGTTGGATTGTCGGAGCTGTTGATGAAGATAGAGAGTATGTTATGGAGTGTCAACAGATGGCTTTGGCACTTGAACTTAAAGAGAAGATTCAGCAATTTGACGGAAACAAATCCCTGCAAACTATGCAAGAGATAGAACAAGGTCCTGATAAGATTAAATTTTTTGGACACTCTGACATTAAAAAGATTTTACCAAAATCAGCACTACAGACACTCACATCTATCAGTGAAGGTATGCCTCTGGTTATACTTGAGGGTTTTGCTGCAGGTGTTCCTTGTGTTGCTACAGATGTTGGAAGTTGTAGAGACCTTATAGAGGGGGGAATCAATGATGAAGATAAAGCCATTGGTTTAGCAGGAGCTATTACAGGTATAGCAAATCCAAATGCTTTGGCAGATGAATATGCCAACTTACTTAATTTCTCTAATGGAAGCTGGAAAGAAGCCCAAAAAAATGGTCTCACACGTGTACAAAAGTACTACAGACAAGAGATGTTTTTACAAGATTATAAAGAACTCTATAATGCAGCTTTAATCTTAACATGGGATGAACTAGATGCTAAACTGTATGCTAAAGAGGAGTTGTAAATGGCAGGTATAGGATTTGAACTTCGTAAAATCTTAAAAGAAGATCGTATTCTTTCACTTGCAAAAGTTTATGGCTATTCTGCAATACTGAGCTCTGGTCCATGGGTAATTTCTATTATTGCCATTTTACTTGTTGGTTTTATCAACCTTACAAGCTATGGAGCAGATAGTGATGTTTACCGTTTTCAGATTGTCATTACCTATGCTGTTGCTCTTGCCTCAAGTCTGATTATAACCGGTATTATTCAACTTCCCTTTACTCGTTATGTTGCTGATCTTATCTTTGTTCACAAAGAAGATCAGATTCTGCCCTCTTATTTTGGAGCAATCTTTTTAGCATGGATCTTAGGACTTCCCTTTATCGTCCCTTTTTATATCTGGATCTTTGAAGGACAAAATGCACTCTTTATTATTGGTGTTATTATTACATTTTTAGTACTGTGTGCTGTATGGATATCAAGTATCTTAGCAGCCAGCTTAAAATATTATAATGCTGTTGTATGGTCTTATTTTCTCTCCTATGCTGCTATTGTATTTTTTTCTGTGTATATAGGCAATACTCTTGAAAAGCTAATCTATATATTTTTTGGTGGGAATGCAATTTTACTTATTATCCTAATGAGTCTCATTATTAAAAGTTACAACTCTTCCATATTTATAAAGATAGATTTCTTTTTAGCAAAAAATTTCTACTGGTCTTTAGCACTTGCCGGTCTATTTTATAATGTCGGGGCATGGATAGATAAAGTAATTTTTTGGTACTCACCACAGACAGGATATGCTGTTATTGGAAAACTCCACGCTTCGGTAGTTTATGATATTCCTATCTTTTTAGCATATCTTTCTATTTTACCAGGAATGTCTATCTTCTTTTTTAGGCTCGAAGCTGATTTTGCCGAAAAATATGACCTCTACTACAATGCCGTAAGAAATGGTGCTACCCTTAAAACAATAACAAACTACAGAAATGATATGATTTTAGTTATTCGTCATGCACTTCATGAGATAGTTATTGTTCAAAGTATTGTTGATATTATCCTCTTTCTCTCAGCACCTTATGTATTTAAACTGCTCAATATTCCCCAACTCTATCTTGGCTTACTCTATGTCTTGACAATTGGAGCCATGTTGCAACTTGCCTTTATGTCAGTTTTAGCGATTTTGTACTATCTTGATAGAAAAATGGTTGCAATGTGGCTTTCTTTGGCTTTTTTAATACTCAACACAATCCTTACCCTTCTCTCAATTGATATGGGACCGGCAATGTTTGGTTATGGGTATGCAGTTTCACTACTAATTGTTTTTATTGCCAGTGTTATAATTATTCGAAATGAAATGGACAGATTGAACTATGAAACTTTTATGCTACAATAAATTTTTACTACTATTTTTTACCTTTGGGGCACTGCTTTTAGCATCACCAACACCAAACAAAAGTGCTATTGTCTATTATGGAACCAATATATCCTACCCAATGGTTGGAGTTCATGACTATATTATAGTTGAACCAAACAATATTGATGTCTATCGACACGGTTTTGATGTCTATAAAGAGAAGATGTATGCCTATGTCAGCATCGGTGAAATTGATCCAGATGATCCTGCATATGCAAAACTGGACAAAAAACTTATAGTCGGTAAAAACAGAGCATGGAAAAGCTATCTGCTTGATCTTACAAACCCGGTTTATAAAGAGTTTCTTTTTAAAGAGATGATAGAACCGCAAATAAAAAGAGGTTTTAAAAACTTCTTTTTTGATACACTGGACTCTTATCAACTTATAGCCAAAACACAAAAACAGCGTGCTAAAAATGAAGCTGCTTTAGTAGATATCATTCACTCTTTTCACAAACGCTATCCTCACGCAAAGCTAATTGTAAACAGAGGATTTGAAATTTTAGACAAAATACATTCAGATATTACAGCACTCCTTTTTGAGTCTTATTATCAAGGTGTCGGAGGGAAGGAGCTAGGCTACAAAAAAGTCTCTCAAGAGGATAGAAAATGGCTTGATACATACCTCGACAAAGCCAAATCATATAAATTAGATATCATCTGTGTCGATTATCTGCCTTTGGACAAAATACCATCTGATGGAACAAAACTTTTACATACAATTGAGAAAAAAGGTTTTATTCCCTATGTTACAACACGGGAACTTAACAGCTATGGATACTCAAGTAAAAATCCTGTTAAAAGAGAGATCTTAACACTTATTGATGAAAGCAAAGATGACCGTATATACTTAGGAGCTCATCTATTAGGAGCTCTCCCTCTCGAGTATCAGGGATATATTCAAAAACTATACAATATAGATAAAAAACCTTTACCTACTTTAGAAAAAATGCAACAATATGGAGGCGTTATTATTTGGCTAACAAAACCATATAAAAAACCTGTCAAACTTATTGATTGGATTATATCTTTACAAAAATATAATATTAAAGTTGTTTTTATGAGTGATTTTTTTATTGACAACCCTAAACTCTTGGAAAAACTCTCAATATATTTTAAAAATATAGAAGAAAAAACAAATGCACAATACAAAATTATCACTCAAGACAAAATAATGGGTTTTGAAATTGAACCACCAAAAAACAAAATGCCATACTATTTAGATATAAAAAAAGGATCAGCTCTATATACAGTATCAAATGATAGAGATAAAACTACAACACTCGTAGCACTTATGCCGTGGGGTGGTTTTGCTGTTGGGCAAGCTGCTATTGTTGAAATTTCACAAGACAATTTCTGGACTATCAATCCTTTTCTCTTTTTAAAAAAAGCATTACATCTCAAAAATATCCCTATACCAGACACAACTACACAAAATGGGAAACGCCTCCTTTTTAGCCATATTGATGGAGATGGCATTATGAACAGAGTTGAGTGGGATCCAAAACTTTTTTCCGGTGATACTATTTACAGTGATATTTTAACGCAATACAATATTCCAATTTCAGTCTCTGTTATTGGAGCTGAAATTAATAAAAATGGACTCTATCCAAAACTAGCTCCTGCCCTTCAAAAAATTGTTAAAAAAATGTATGCTCTTAAAAATATTGAACCCGCTACTCATACCTTTACCCACCCATTTTTCTGGAATAAGATCAAAAATGACGACCTTGATCCAAAATATCGCTTAAAACCAAAAGGATATAAGTTTTCACTTGATTATGAAATCAGAGGTATGCTAGAAGAGATTAACAATAACTTTTTACCAAAAACAAAGTATCCAAAGGCAAAAACAGTATTTTGGAGTGGAGACTGTATTCCAACAGAAAATATCTTGCATTATGTTTATAAAAACAAAATTTTAAATATTAATGGAGGTGATACATACATCAGTAATATGCATCCGTGGTTATCTTATATAGCACCGATGGGATTAGAAAGAGGTGGATACTACCAGATATATACAGGAGAACAAAATGAAAATATATATACCAATGAATGGCTAGGACCTTATTGGGGATTTAAAAAAGTAATTCAGACCTTTAAACTAACCGACAAACCAAAACGCCTTAAACCAATAGACATATACTATCATTTGTATTCTGGCTCTAAACGTGCATCATTGAATGCCTTAAAGTATGTTTACAACTGGGCAATAGCACAAGAAGTCAATCCAATTTTTACTTCTGAATATATTCCAAAAGTAATGGACTACTATACTGCTTCAATTGCAAAGATTACTAACGACAGCTACTACGTTGCAGGTATGAATTCCCTTAAAACTCTCCGCTTTGACACCCTAAAGTTTAAGGAGATACAGTTAAATAACAATATTGCCGGATATAGAAAAATTACTCAAGGAAACTATTTACATATTGGCACTAAAAAAGAAGTTCTTATTCAAAAAAAAGAAGCACAAAACACTCCTTATCTTATCAGTTCTAATGGACAGATTAAAGAGCTACATCGATTGTCAAAAGATTTTTCACTCAAACTCAAAGCACACGTACCTTTGGAATGTAGCTTATATATTCCCAAAGAGTGTAAAGTCAAAGTCATGCCAAAATCTTTTACTCTCAAAAAGAGACATAAGCACTTTAACATATATTACAAAAATATAAACGAGGCTACTATAGATGTACACTGTAGAAAATAAGAAGCCTTATGTAGCAACTTATAAAGAAATTATTATTGGATTTGCTGCTTTTACACTTATTCTTATTTTACTCTATCCAAAAGATCTTTTAAAACAGCAAGTCCTTTCAGAAGATGCAAACTATGACCTCAGTATGCTCTATCTTAAAAATATGCTACAAAATGACCCTAATAACGAAGAGTTGATGTTTAACCTTGCTAAACAATCACTCCGCGGCAATAAAAGAGATCTTGCTTACCGTCTTTTAAAACTACTCAAGTCCTCGAAAAATAAAAAGATACAACAAAAAACATATCTTTTAAGTTATAAAATTGCTAAAGAGGACTACTATTATCTTATTAAAGATAAAAAATACACAGAAGCGAAAAAACTACTTAAAGAGATGCGTGAGCTGAACCGTTTTATCATTCTTCAGCACCTCTATTCACCCAAAGATCTTGAATGGCTCTATAAAGAGTCTCTCTTTTTACAAGATAAACAGAGTGCTTATTTTCTAATACAAAAACTTTTACTTCAAAACCCAAAAGTAGAGTACTTTCAAACTGCCTATTACCTTGCAAACGAACTGCACCATTATGATGCAGCCCTAAACTATTTAGATATGCTTATTCAAAAGGACTCGCAGCATAGAAGAAAGTGGCAAGAGGCAAAATATTATATTTTATATCATTACAAATCACCTCAACTTGCACAAGCTTTTTTAGAACAAGAAGCGCAAAAATCTACTTACTGGAGAGAAAAACTTTCGCAGTTCTATCTAGGCAATAAAAAGTACAAAGAGGCTGCAGACAATTACATGCAACTCTTTTCTAAAAGCAACTCCTATAAACAACGCCTGTACTACTGGATGCAAGCACTTAAAAGCTTACAGGCAGGCAACTATCTCAAAGAAGCTGGCAGACTAGCCGATAAATATCAAAAAGATTTTTTTGGCAACAAAAAAGCACGCATTTTTTTACTAAAACTCTATCTTGCCGTGAATGATTTAAAAAGAGCAAATCGACTTGCCAAGAAGATGCTTAAACTCAAACAAAGAGAGAAACAACAATGAAACTACTACTTTTTTTGCTCTTCTTTACATCTCTTTTTGCAAAAAAAGAAGATACCTGTTACACAGTACAGCTCTTCTCTGCACCACTAAGCCAAAAAGAAAATGTAATCAAAAAACTAGATAATTACCCAAATGAATGTCAACTTATGGAGATCTCAAAAACTCTAACTATGCGTTGTGGCTGTTTTGAGCATGTAAAAGATGCAAACCAAAAATTAGACCAATTGAAAGAACGTTATCATCAAGCCTCTTTAGCTGTTAGCTATAGATACAGATTTAAAAACACGCAAACACCTCAATATTATAGTAACAAAGAAAAAAACAGTATGTTTGACTACCACGATAATGAGTTGCATCTTATACTGCAAGCCTTTTTGTATTCACAGGATCTCACTCACGCACTCCAAACTGCACAAATAGGCATACATGAGTATCCACATTCTCTCTATTGGAATCAAAAAATGGCTGAAATACTTCGATGGATGGGACGTGCAAAGGAAGCATTCCCATATATGGAGTATCTCTACTATCGTACAAAAGAACAAAAACTTTCTAAAGAGATTATCGATTATGCACTGAGTAGTTATCAATATGAAAATGTTAAAAAACTTGTCACAGAAACTTATTTAAATGAACCCAATAAAGTAAATAAAAAACGTCTTCTTTTTATCTATAACCAAATAGGTATTGCAGATCAAGCTGCAAAACTTCTTGAACAAGTCTATAAAAGAACAAACAACAAACAACTTTTAACCGATACTTTACAATTATATATAAATCTTGAAGATCTTGAGAATGCAAAAAAAATTATTGATATTATGGAAAAAGAGAACTACTATACATCAAAAAATATTGAACTTATCTCTTACTATTACTATGTCAACAGAGATATAAAAAATGCCTTTGCAATCTTAAATAAATATGATTTAGATACAAAGTACAATCAGCACCTTAATGAACTGCTCAGTGATCTTGGATGGTATTTGCAACGTTATAATGAAGCAGCAAAAGCATCTTTACGCCTTCTAAAGCATGATAATGCTCGTTTAGTTGATTATGAACGGCTTATCTATGTTCATAAAACAAAAAAAGCTCAAGAGGCAATGCATTATGCACTTGCAGCATTTAAAAAGTATAAACTGCCTTACCTTTTTTACTCTTTTGCAAATATTGCCCTCAAAGAAAAGCAGTACACACTTTTAGAAAAAACATTCAAAGAGATTGAGAGTACCCAGTCCGCGCTACTAAAACAGGTAGATTACTATATTTTAAAAGCGCGTCTCTATGCTCTTTCACATCAAAAAGAGAAAGCTTTTTCTGCTCTGCAACAAGCCTGTTCTCTTACGAACAAGACTATAAGTGCTCAGCTGCAAATTATTGATTTGTATTTGCAGTTAGGAGATAATCAAAAAGTAAAGACACTACTTAACAACATTACAAATGACCCTAGACTTCCATCAGCATATCTCTTGCCAATAGCAGCGCTTTACTTTACCATTCATGATGTCAATCAAGCCTCTTTTTATCTGCAAAAGCTTAAAGAACAACACTCAGACCTCACGCAAAGCAAAGATTTTCTCTTTTTAGAAGATGATATTTATAAAGCACAGTTTAACAATAATGCCCATATGCAGACACTTAGAACTTTACGAAAAAACATGCAAAAAGAGTTACGGGATAATCCAGATCTTAAAAACAGCGATAAATTTCTTTATGACTGGCTTCGTGTCTCTTTGCATCTTGATGATATCGATACATTTTCAAAAGAGCTCAAAGAGGCAAAAAACAAGCTCACAAAAGCACACTATAATGATCTTTCTTACTCTCTTGCTGTAAAAATAGGTGCTACAGATATGGCTCATAATGTCTATCTCCATACACAAAATTCTCCTCTGTGGCTTGACTTTGCAGATGCACTTTTAGAAGAAGATCACACCAAAAAAGAAGATCTTTTGTTTTATCATCTTCATAAAATTCCTCGTGATGACGCCTCTTATGGTGCACATCAAATCGGTGAGATTGCACTTGCACAAACACTTGCCTTTGATTCACTTGAGGAGAATGAGAAAAATAAAAATGCCTATATATCGATGCTTAACTATACAAAAGAGCGTAGTGATATGTTTGAGGTAAAAACATCTTACTTTAACCAAGATCCACTCCTTCGTAAATATATAACACTTAATAATGCATTTTATGTTGCGGATGGTCTGTATATCTTTGCACACCTCAACTATTATAAAAACTCCAGTTTAGATAAAGATGTTCTTATTTATGTACCTTCAAGTTCTACGGAGATATATGGTGGATTCAAACAGCTTTTTGATGAGGGAGAAATAGATGTTTCCATAGGAAAGTCCAATTCTATGGCAAACTACTATACAGCGGATATAAAGGGGAGATATAAACTCAATAATTACTTTAGTTTTCAAGCAGAGATCGCTAAAAATATAACAGCAAATGAATCTATTCAACTGCGTCTTGGCGGCATGAAAAATATGCTCTCAACAACACTTATCTATAACATACTCAACTCAACCTCTCTTGAAGTACGTGTTAATAAAAACAGATACAACTCTCAAGATAATATATATATAGGGGATGGGACATACATTCAAGCGCTTCTAGGTCATCAACTCCGCAATGGTTATCCGGATATGCGAATGATTTTCTCTGCAGATTACGGGTCATACAGTGAATCATCTGGTGATAAAGGTGTTGTAGAACAACTCCGAAACAAATACGATAAAGTACTTCCAAATGATTTTTGTAATCTAGGCGTTGTTTTTGATTATGGCATGCAAAATTCAACTATCTATACACGTGTATGGCGTCCATTTTTTGAAGTTTCATCCTATTATAACAGTGAAATCAGCGGGCTTACATACGGCTTTTATGCAGGATATGGAGGAAAAGTATATCTTCAGGATCATCTTATCACCGGTATAAAATATACCAGTGATGTCAGTGGCGTTGGGGGAAGTGTTTTAGAGCTTTTCTTGACCTATCAGTTTCTTTACACCCACTAGGCTTTTTTAAGTAGTAGGCAATAAATAACCATCCGGATTGTTTGATTGCCATCGCCAACTATCTTCACACATCTCATCAACTCCTCGCGTTGCTTCCCATCCAATAACCTCTTTGGCGTAGCTTGGATCTGCATAACACTTTGCAATGTCACCAGGGCGTCTTGGTGCTATTTTGTAAGGTACTTTTTTACCTGATGCTTTCTCAAAGGCATGCACCATATTTAAAACTGAATATCCCTTGCCTGTTCCAAGGTTTACAGTAAGCACCCCTTCCATCTTTTTCATTTTATCAAGTGCTTTTGCATGCCCTTTTGCCAAATCTACGACATGAATATAATCTCTAACACCTGTGCCATCATGGGTATCATAATCATTTCCAAAAACACTCAGCTCTTTACGCTTACCTACGGCTACTTGAGAGATAAATGGCATAAGATTATTCGGTATGCCGTTTGGATCTTCACCTATTGTACCTGACTTATGTGCGCCTACAGGATTAAAATAACGTAGCAGTATCACTCGCCAACTACTGTCTGCAACATTAAGATCACGCAAAATCTCTTCAATAAAAAGCTTACTTCTTCCATAAGGATTGGTAGCACTCAGAGGAAAGTCCTCTTTTATGGGTGTAGTATGTGGATCTCCATAGACCGTTGCAGAAGATGAAAAAACAATATTTTTACAGTTGTTTGCTTCCATAACTTCACACAGAGTCACTGTTCCACAAATATTGTTATCATAATACTTGAGTGGTTTTTCAACCGACTCACCAACAGCCTTAAGCCCTGCAAAATGAATAACAGAATCTATATCATATCTATCAAAAGTCTCTTGGAGTTTTTCTCTGTCACGAATATCACCTTTGACAAATTTTATCGCTTTACCTATGATTTTTTCTACTCGCTTAAGTGCTTCTTGTGAAGAGTTTGAGAGATTATCATAAACTACAAAATCATATCCTGCTTCACTAAGCTCCACGCATGTATGTGAACCAATATACCCCGCACCACCAGTCACTAAAACCATATTAATACCTTCTTTAGTCAATTCAGTATATTATACACATAAATAGATTGTAAAAGAGTTAAGTTGAAAACTGTCATTTATTATATTCTGCGTGAGCCGTTACTGCACTTTTTGCTTCTTGGTAGTGTACTCTATCTTATTTACTCTACCTTGCAACCACAGAGACAACAAAAGCAGCTTACAACTATGCAACAACCACGATCTATTCATATATCAAAAGAGGAACTCTCCCTTACTCAAAAACAATACGAAGTACTCTTAGATAAAAATATAGACATCAAAAAAGCTGTGCAAAAGGAACTCTATAAGAAAAAAGTACTGCTCAAAGCTGCTGAGGCTCTCAAACTTACACAAAACGACCCAACCATAGAAAAAATAGTTCTGCAAAAAATGTATGCAATTTTAAATGCAAAAGAAAAAGAGAGCGAGCCAAGTGAAGTGGAGTTAGAGAAGTTTTACAAAAAACATCTCAAAGATTATTCAAAAAAAGAGTCTCTTAGCCTTTTTCATATTCATTTTGACAAGCTTACAAAAGAACAAGCAAAACGTTTCTCTCAACTGCTGCAAAATACCAACCCAAAAGAGTTGAACCTAAAAAAAGAGCAATTCTCTACAGATGATTTAAATAAAAAGTTTGGAAAATACTTTACACAACAACTTCTTATTGCACCAAAAGGAGAGTGGCTTAATGCCATACCGAGTAAAGATGGTTTTGAATTTGTTTATATAAACGACTACACTACAACACAGGTCTATCCTTTTGAAGATGTTGAGGAGAGAGTCTATCGTGACCTTAAAAAAGCCCGAAAAAAAGAGAACCTTGACAAAGAGTTCAAACGGCTCTATAAACTCTACCCACAACAAAAAGAGTAGCTATGATAAAAATTTTCATACTCCTCATACCTTTTTTACTCTTTGGACATCAAAGCGGACTCTCTTACATAGATATTGTTGAAAACAACGCACATCAGCTCAATATTACCTATAAAAAACCCCTGCAAGATCTCTATGCTAACAGTATTAGCATCAACTATCCTTCACGCTGTCTTACTATGCAAAAAGAGACTCAAGAGATACGTAATGGTTTTATTATTAACAGATATACAATGCAGTGTAGTGATAAAGGTCTTCTTGGCTCACGCATCTGGATAGAAGGGCTTTTGAGAAACGACAAAGGTGTACTCATTCACTATGAAGGTCCAAAACTTAGCAAAAAAAAGTTGCTTCGATCCCATATACCTTTTATAGAACTCAAAGGTAAAAGTTCACAGATCGAGCTTTTTGAGTCCTATCTTCACTTAGGCATTGAACATATACTCTCAGGATATGATCATCTGCTCTTTGTCTTCTCTCTTGTATTGCTTGCAAAAAATACCAAAAAACTCCTCTTTGCTATTACTGCTTTTACATTGGCTCACTCACTTACCCTTGCATCAGCCATGTTAGGGCTTGTCAATATGCCTGTTGGATTCATAGAAGCCATGATTGCTCTTAGTATTCTCTTTTTAGCCCGTGAGTTGCTTAGCCCTCAAATAACGCTCACAAAACAACATCTCTCTGTAATTTCTTTTATTTTTGGACTTTTACACGGTTTTGGATTTTCAAATGTTTTAAAAAGTATTGGTCTGCCTCAAGAAGAACTTGGACTCTCTTTGTTTGCATTTAATGTAGGTATTGAAATAGGTCAGCTACTTTTCATTGCTGTTATTCTTACCATTTTAACACTTCTAAAGAGACTCTATAAAGGCTCTTTGAAAAACTTACAAAAAGTCATTGTTTATGGTATTGGAGTAACAGCTGCTTTTTGGTTTATAGAGAGAGTAATGCTCTTTTAGTTTGAAATTGATTATTTTTTTTGGGCTCATTATATCCCCAAATAATTCCATAACATTCTCCACCCCTCCATATTCATAAAAATTCTACTTTTTTTGAATCCAGAAGCACCTAATTAGGCTATGAAATCATCTTTTACATTTTTTTAGCTCCATCACTATTGAATTTTGTACTTTTTGTGCAAGATACAAGTTTTTCAGGCAATACTCTCCTGTTGTGATTATTTTTGTAGTGCTTGTTATTGTTCTGATTTTTATCATTGAAGACTCTCTTCGTAAGCTCTCTGTCTTATGGTTTGGAATAATTTTATAAACTCATCATTCACTTTAAGTAGTCAGTCCTGAAAAACCAAAAATCTCCCTATTTTAAGTACTTTAAAGCCTATTTTTTAGTATAATTTCAACAATAAAAACAGCCTAAAAAACACCAAACTCCTAAAATAGGATACTTATCT
>Ga0256837_1001228_pt1 | contig 18206 bp, 17 predicted proteins | sample 4562384metaG_FD_185976 | JGI IMG/M metagenome (GOLD analysis project Ga0256837, IMG submission 185976) | Hydrothermal vent microbial communities from Guaymas Basin, Mexico - 4561-384 | ecosystem: Environmental > Aquatic > Marine > Hydrothermal vents | place: Mexico: Guaymas Basin | collected...
TACCATCTTGACGATGACATAATTTCTTTGCTAATTCACTTCTATCTTGTTTAGTTTCTGAGTGAAAAATTACAAAATCATTTCCATTTGCACTATATTTTGCGATATCCATAAAAACACCTTTTTTGTTATGATGTAATTATACCAAACCCAATTAAAAACTAAACTTTCGTTATAACCTGAGTTCGACAAAAGATTGCCGTTTAGTTGCCCTATATTTGGGTGTTAAGTAAGAGGGTATAAATAATTTCACAACCAACAACATTTAAAAGGATTGTCTTCTTCGTTAAACTCAGGTTTTTATATAACATAACGATTTTATCCTTTTTAGTTGTTAATCTCTTCTTCTTTCTCTTGTATAGTAAGTAACTCTTCAACTTTAGCCTCATACAACTCTTCTAACTCTTGAAGCTCTTTTGCTAACTTACTTAAACCTATCTCTTCATAACATTTTGGGTCTGCTAGGCAGTTGTTTTTCTCATCTATCTGATTTTCTAGTTCATCTATCTCAAGAGGTAGTTTTTCTAAAGCTATTTTTTCTTTAAAAGTTAGTTTTAGAGTTTTTTGTTTTTCTCTAACTTTTGGTTTTTCTTGTATAACCTCTTTTTCCATACTATCTAGTTCATCTAACTCTTTTTCTAGTTCTAGGTACTCAGAGTAGTTTTGGTAACTCTCTTCTATAGTTTTATCTTTTTTAAATATAAAAAGTTTTTTTGCTATCTTATCTACAAAGTATCTATCGTGACTTACTATGATAACTGCACCTGCAAAGTTTGTAAGTTGTTCTTCTAAAATGTTTATAGTAGGTATATCTAAGTCATTTGTAGGTTCATCTAGTATGAGTATATCTACATTTTTAGTAAAGAGTAGGGCAAGTGCTACACGGTTTTTTTCTCCACCACTTAAGATTCCTATCTTTTTATCTAAAAACTCACGAGGAAAAAGAAAGTTTTTTAAGTAACCATATACATGGAGATTTTTCCCTCTTACTTCAACCCTATCACCACCTAGAGGGCAAAAAGTCTCAACTAGATTTTTATCATCATCTAGCATCTCTCTATGTTGGTCGAAGTAGCCTATGGTAAATTCACCTTGTTTTATAGTTCCACTTGTTGGTTTGATGCGACCAAGTAGTGCTTTTAGTAGGGTTGATTTTCCACTACCATTTGGTCCTACTATGGCTATAACATCTTTTTGTAAGATGCGAGTGTTAAAATCTTTTAGTAACTCTTTACTACCAAGAGTTAGGCTTACATCTTCAACTTCAAAAAGCATTTTTTGTTTGTTTACACTTTTGTCACGATTAAAATGTTTTGCTTCCCTTTGTAACTCTACTGACATCTTTCGTATCTGTGCAGGGTTTGTTTTTGCATCTTCACGGAGTTGCATCAGTCGTTCTTTTCTACCCTCATTTCTTTTAAGTCTTGCACGAACTCCACGAGCATACCATTCGTTTTCTCTTTTTAAAACTCCTAGTAGGTTATCGTGTTGTTTTTGTAGTGTTCTTAGGTACTCTGCTTTTTGAGTTAAGTAGTTACTATACCCACCACTGTATTCTTTAAGTGAACAGTTTTCAACCTCTATACTTTTAGTAGCGATTCTATCTATGAAGTATCTATCGTGAGAGATGAAAACAAGAGTAAACTTCTCTTTTAAGATTAATTCCTCTAAAAACTCAACCATATAAACATCAAGGTGATTGGTAGGTTCATCTAGTAGTAAGATATCTGGTTTTTGAAGAAGTAAAGATGCAAGTGCTACCCTTCTTTGTTCCCCTCCACTAAGTAGTGCTACTGGTTTATGCTCATACTGTTTTAGTTGGAAATGTTGTATGATTCTCTCTATCTTGTCATCAAGATTCCAAGCATTGTGGTGGTCTATATAGTTTGAGATTTGTTGATGTTCATCTAGTAGTTTTTTATCATCAAAGTTTTCAGCTAAAAGATGCGAAATCTCTTCATATCTTTTTTTAGCAGAGTTTAACTCCTCAAGACCAGCTTCAACGGCTTCTCTTACACTTTGTCCATCTTTGAAGTTTGGCTTTTGTGAAAGCATCTTTATCTCTAAGTTTTGACGGACTATCCTTCGTCCATCATCTTGTTCTAGTGTACCGTTTACTATCTTCATAAGTGTAGATTTACCACTACCATTTTTACCGATGATAACGATTCTTTCACCCTCATCTACATGAAAATTTATATCTGTTAGAATTTTTTGTGCTTCGTAATGTTTTGAGATGTTTAGTAGGTCTATAAGTGCCATAATGTCTTTTCTTTTTGGATTTATAATACAATAATTATCTTAAATAATAAGACTTTTTTTAAGTTTATAAGCTATAATTGCCCGAAATTAACTTAGGAATTTGTATGGTGATTACTAAAAGAGTTACATTTATAGCTAAAGAGGGCTGTGAAGATAAGATGAAAGAACTTTTAACTGCTATGGTAAAACCTAGTAAAGTTGAAGATGGTTGTATCTTTTACGAAATATTTCAGTATGAAAACAACAAAAGAAAATTTATGGCTTATGAGAGTTGGAGAGATGAAAAAGCTCTTGATGGACACAAGGCATCTGCACATTATGCAGTTTATAAGTCCTCGTATGAGCCGTATTGTGAAAAAAAATATACGGATGAGCTAGAGGTTTTAGGTTAATAGCCTGATTTTGAAAATGCGAAAAGTTTTTTAACTTTTCAAACTAGAATATATACTATATATTCTGATAATAATTCAAGGAAAAAAAATGTATTTATTTACAAGTGAAGTAGTAAGCCCTGGACACCCTGACAAATGTGCAGATATAATCGCAGATAGCATCGTTGATAGACTTATCATAGAAGACCCAAAAAGTAGAGTTGCAAGTGAAGTTTTTGTAGCTGGTAAACATGTTGTAGTTGGTGGAGAAGTTACATCAAAAGCAGATTTATCTACTTTAGAGTATGAACAAATCGTAAAAGATGCATTGATAGCTATAGGTTATGATGGAAAAAGTGCTTTTACTAGGGAACAATGTTTATACCCAGATGATGTACAAGTTCAAGTTTTACTAAATCGTCAATCACCCGACATTAACCAAGGTGTTGATCAAGAAGACGGTGAAACAGGAGCGGGTGATCAAGGTATAATGTTTGGTTATGCATCTTGTGAAACAGCAGACTTGATGCCAGCAGCTATAACTTATGCAAGAATGTTAAGTGACAAAGTTTATAACTATGCACTAAAACATAACCATAAACTAGGTGTTGATATAAAAACACAAGTTACACTTGATTATGGAAATAAAGCAAATTTTGAAAACTGTGAACCTCAATCTATACATACTATAGTGGTATCAGCACCATCAAATGAAGATATGGACATAACAGAAGTAAGAGAATTACTTCAAGGTCTTATAGATGATACGGGACTTCCAACAGAACTTTATGACCCTAAAAAAACCATAATTCACCTAAACCCAACTGGCAGATATGTAAGCCACTCACCACTTCACGATAGTGGACTAACTGGTAGAAAACTTATAGTAGATAGTTTTGGTGGTTATGCACCTATCGGTGGTGGAGCTCAAAGTTCAAAAGACTACACAAAAGTAGATAGAAGTGGACTTTATGCTGCAAGATGGGTAGCTAAACATATAGTAGCTTGTGGATATGCTAAAAAATGTTCAGTGCAACTCTCTTATGCTATAGGGGTAGCAAAACCAACATCAGTAGCCGTAGATACTTATGGAACTATGAGTGAAGGTCTTGATGATGATAAACTTTCAACTTTTGTAAATGAAAACTTTGCACTAACTCCAAACTGGATAACAAAGAAATTTGGACTTGACTGTCCAAGTACAGATACATTCCTTTATGCAGATGTAGCAGCAAGAGGGCAAGTGGGACAGAGTGATTACCCATGGGAAAAACTTGATGCTATGGATGTTTTTAAAAAACTAAAATAACCTAATCCAAAAAGGCAGTTATTATGAATAATTATTTAAAAACTATAGAGATAAAAAACTTTAAATGTTTTAAAGACTTTAACGCAGATGGATTAAAGCGAGTAAATCTCATAGGTGGAAAAAATAATGTTGGTAAGACTGCTTTTATGGAGGCTTGTTATATCAACTTACAAGCAATGGAGTTAAAAAGTTTTGTTTTTGCTTTAAGAACTATAAAAGAGATGCGAGAAAATTTAAATATTTTAATTGGTGATAAAAATGATACTAAAACATATATAGAACAGTTAGATAATATATTTACAAAATCAAATCTTAACTTAGCATCATTTAAAATAAAAGATGAATTAGGTATAAAAGAGTATTTATTTGAATTTAATAAACAGCATATAAAAGTAAATACTAATAATTTTTCTTATGAAATGAATTATGTTGAAAATATAGTATTTATAGATAATTTTGGATTATCAAATAGAGAAATTATTAGTTTTTATTCAGCTATACAAAGAAAAAAAGAGGAACAATTTTTAAACACTATTCTAAAAAACTTTGATGATAGAATAGAATCTTTTAAAATAATAGATAATAAACCAACCTGTGAAATAGACAGTGAATATTATGAGATAACAGAGTTTGGAGATGGTGTAAGGCATCTTATCTCTATAGTTACGGCACTTTTTACTTGTGAAGATGGTTATCTTTTTATAGATGAGGTAGATAATGGCATCCATTACACTCAACTTGATGAGATTTGGACTATTATTTTAGAGGTTTCTAAAAAGTTAAATGTGCAAGTTTTTGCAACAACTCATTCTAAAGAGTGTATAGCTTCATTTAACAAAATACAAACAAAACTTCAAGATAAAGATACATATTATTTTGAAATGGTAAAAAATATAAAAACAAATAAAATTTATCTTGTAGATAAAGATGCAAATCAACTCTTTTATGAACTAACTCATGGTGAGGAAGTAAGAGGATGAGCAATCTTCTAATCCTTGAGAGTGAAAACGATAAATTTTTTATAGAGGCTTTAGTAAAATACCTTAATTTAGATATAGAACTAGGAAAACCTATCTGTAACATAGATGAGTATGAATGTATAGGTGGTATAAGTAGATTATCAGAAAGATTAAAGGCTTTAACAACAAAAATACTAAAAGGTGATATAGATAAAATTGGAATTATTTTTGATGCTGATAAAGTTGGTATAGAAGATAGAGAAAAGCAAATTCAAATCGAGATAGAAAAACTAAAAGAAAATTTAGATGATGATTTTAATGATATAGAGTTCAAAATATTTATTTTAAATAAAAATGGATTTGGAGAATTAGAAACAGTTTTAAAACATATAAAGTCAAAAGATTCTACTATAGCTGATTGTTTAAATGCATGGCAAAAATGTTTACCAAATAGCGAAAAATTAAATCAAAAAGAATTTGACAAATTTTGGATACAAATATATCAAAGGTATGATTGTTGTAGTAAAAGAGAAAAAAAAAGAGCAGGTGAAAAATGTAACAATGAAATATCTTTTACAAAAGATATTTATGATTTAGATAATGTGATTTTAGAAGATTTAAAAATATTTTTAAGAGAGTTAGGATAATAGATATGAAAAACCTATGGTGTGATAAAGATGCAAAAAGTTATAAAAGTGATTTAGAACTAAGAGTTTATACTTCAAACCTTTTAGGTCAAAATGATGAACTTGTACTTCATGGTGGTGGAAATACATCTGTAAAAACTGTTATAGATGGTGAAGATATTTTACTTGTAAAAGGTTCTGGTTGGGATTTGGTTTCCATAAAAGCTGAGGGGTTTGCACCCGTAAAACTAAACACTTTACTAGATATGGCTAAACTAGACACTCTGAGTGATAGCGATATGGTAAGCACTCAAAAAAAAGCGATGATAGATAAATCTGCTCCAAACCCATCAGTAGAAGCAATTCTTCATGCACTTATACCTTATAAGTTTGTAGACCATACCCATGCAGATGCCGTTGTAACTATATCTAACTCAAAAACTGGCTTAGAAAATATAAAAAAAGTTTATCCAAATTTTCTGATAGTACCCTATGTGATGCCCGGATTTATACTAGCAAAAACTATATACGATATGACAAAAGAGTTAGAGTGGGGTAGTATAGATGGCATCATCTTACACAACCACGGAATATTTACTTTTGATAATGATGCAAAAGTATCGTATACTAAGATGATAGAAGCAGTAAGCAAAGCAGAAGAATTTTTAGAAGAAAATGCAAAGATAGAGTTAAAAGATATAAAACCAAAAGAGTTTGATATAACTATGTTAAATATATCTGAGTTTATAAATGTAAACAGTTCAAAACTAGCATTAAACTACTCTCAACTAGGTAAAGTAAACTTAACTCGTGGAGTTTTAACACCTGAACATATCATAAGAACAAAAAGAATCCCTTTAGTTTTAGAAGATGAAAATGTTGAAGATGCATTAAATGAGTTTAAAAAAGAGTACGAAGAGTACTTTAAAAAATTTGCAACTAATGAAATTATGCTAGATACTAATCCAAAATATGCAGTTATAAAAGACTTTGGAGTGGTTAGTTTTGGAAAAACTCAAAAAGAAGCTGATGTTATAAATGATGTGATAACTCATACTATGATGGCAGTTTTAAAAGCTGATAAATTGGGTGGATATAAAAGCATAAGTTTAAAAGACAGTTTTGAGATGGAGTACTGGGAGTTAGAACAGGTTAAACTTAAATCATAAAAGGATAATAATGCCAACTAAAACAACTATAAAATGCCCAAATTGCCAAACGGAGATAGATGTAAATGAGATACTTTACCACCAACTAGAAGATGAACTAAAACAAAAAAATACAGCTGAACAAAAAAAGTTACAAAAAAAACTTCAAGAGTTGGAAAATCAAAAAGAAAAGTTTGATGAAGATTTAAAAAAAGCAACTCAAACACAACTAAAAATCGAAAAACAAAAGTTACAAGTTAAGTTAAAAAAAGAGTTAGCCAAAGAACAAGAGGATTCTATGGCACTTCTTAAAAAAGAGCTTGAAGAGAAATCAAACCAAGTAAAAGAGTTAAATAAGTCCAAAGCTGAGATAGAAAAACTAAAAAGAGAAAAAGAGGAGATAACCTCAAAAGTTCAAGCCGAAGCAGAGCTAGCCCTAACAAAAAGACTCCAAGAGGAAAAACAGCTTATCCAAAAAACAGCAGATGAACAAAATGAGTTAAAGTTTAAACAAAAAGAGGAACAACTCAAACAACTTCAAGAACAACTACAAATCGCTCAAAGAAAAGCAGAGCAAGGAAGTATGCAACTCCAAGGTGAAGTACAAGAGTTAGCCATAGAGGAATACTTAGCTGACAAATACCCTTTTGATGTGATAGAGGAGATAAAAAAAGGTGCAAGAGGAGCAGACTGCATCCAAGTGGTACATACAAGAGAGGTGCAAAACTGTGGAAAAATTTACTATGAAAGTAAAAGAACAAAAGAGTTTCAAAAAAATTGGATAGAGAAGTTTAAAGTAGATATGAGAGATAAAGGGGTAGATGTTGGTGTACTTGTAACTCAAGCATTACCAAATGAACTTGACAGAATGGGCTTAGTTGATGGTGTATGGGTTTGTACATTTGAAGAGTTTAAAGGGTTGTCATCTGTTTTAAGAGAGAGTGTTATAAAACTACACAATGCTAAAAAAGGTGAAGAAAATAAAACAGATAAGATGAGTTTACTTTATAGTTACTTAACAAGTACAGAGTTTAGTATGCAGATAGATGCTATAGTTGAGGGCTTTTCAACAATGCAAGAGGATTTAGACAAAGAAAAAAGAGCGATGGCTAGAATCTGGAAACAAAGAGAAAAACAGATAGATAAAGTTCTTGAAAATACTATAGGGATGTATGGGTCTATAAAAGGTATAGCTGGAAATGCTATAGGCGATGTTAAGGCATTAGAGTTGCCCTATAGTGAAGATGAGGAATAATCATGAAATACCTAATGGCGATAGATGCAGGAACAGGAAGTATAAGAGCAGTTTTATTTGACACTAAAGGTACACAGATAGCAGTTAGTCAAAAAGAGTGGACACATTTAGAAGAAGATGGTGTAGTAAACTCGATGAGTTTTGATTTTACTAAAAACTGGGAACTTGCTTGTGAGTGTATAAAAGATGTGATAGCTAAGTCAAAGATAGATGCTGATAACATACTTGCTCTTAGTGCTACAAGTATGAGAGAGGGCATCGTTCTTTATGACAAAGATGGTAAAGAACTTTGGGGTGTGGCAAATGTAGATGCAAGAGCATCTGATGAGGTAAAATACTTAAAAGAAAACTTTGATGGCATCGAAGAGGAGTTTTACCAAATATCTGGACAAACTTTTGCACTTGGGGCATTACCTCGCATCTTATGGCTTAAAAATAATCGCCAAGAAGTTTATGAAAAAGTGGCATCTATATCTATGATAGGGGATTGGATACTTGCAAAACTCTCAGGTGTGGTAGCTACAGATCCTAGTAATGGTGGAACAACTGGCATCTTCTCTTTGTCTTGTCGTGATTGGGATAGGTCTATGGCTACTAAGGTTGGGTTAAAAGATGATATATTTGTGCCGTGTTATGAGGCTGGAACTATTATAGGTAGTGTTACATCTAAGGCTTCATCTGAAACAACATTATTAACCCATACAAGAGTTGTAACTGGTGGTGGAGATGTTCAACTAGGCTCTGCTGGTTTGGGAGTTGTTGAAGAAAATCAAGTAGCTATACTAGGTGGGAGTTTTTGGCAACAAGTGGTAAATATAAAATCATCTGTAAAACCACCAAAAGATATGGGTATAAGGGTAAACCCTCATGTTGTAGATGGACTTAGCCAAGCTGAGGGTATCACCTTTTTTAGTGGGCTTGTTATGAGATGGTTTCGTGATACTTTTTGTGAGTTAGAAAAACTTGAAGCAAAAGATATGGGTGTAGATGTTTATGAGATTTTAGAGAAAAAAGCTTCAAAAGTTCCTGTTGGCTCAAATGGCATCATCCCAATCTTTTCAGATGCTATGAAGTATGGCAAATGGTACCATGCAAGTCCAAGTTTTTTAAACCTAACACTTGAGAGTACAAAAGCTGAGATGTTTAGAAGCCTAGAGGAAAACTCAGCCATAGTAAGTGCTATAAACTTAGAAAATATACACAAGTTTAGTGGAGTTGAGTTTGATGAGGTAGTTTTTGCAGGTGGTGCATCTAAAGGTAAACTTTGGTGTCAGATACTTGCAGATGTTTTAGGTAAAAAAGTAAAAATCCCAAAAGTTACAGAAGCTACAGCACTAGGTGCATCTATGAGTGCAGGGGTAGGGGCAGGAGTATATAGTTCACTTGTTAAAGCTTCAAAAAAGTTGGTAGTGTGGGACAAAACTTATGTGCCAGATATGGATAACCATAAACTTTACCAAGATATAAAACTTAACTGGCAAAAAGCTTATGAAGAGCAGTTAAAGTTGGTAGATAAAGGTATAACTACTTCTATGTGGAAAGCACCAGGGCTTTGACAATATTTACTTAAAGTTGTATAATGCTTTAAAAGACAACATAAGGATTTAACATGACAGCAGTTATAGGTATGAGAGAGTTGGCAAGACATAGTGATATTTTGCAAAAATATGACTATGTTGATGTAGAAGATAAAAAGACTCATGAATATAAAGGGCTTTTTGTTTCTCCAAAATATGCACAAGAATTTAAAAAATTTTTAGAGAAAAAAATCTCTGATGAAAAGCAAGAAAAGTTAGATGAGATAATGCAGTATGCAGGTATGTTTAGTGGTGAATTTACTGATCTAACTACAAATGAAAAGATTAGAGAAAAATCTTATACAAATAGAATGAAAAAATATGAACAATAATGTATTTTTAGATGTAAATATTGTTTTAGATTTCTTAGATAAAAGTAGATCTGCTAGTAGTTTAGCAAATGAACTTATGTATAAATTACTTAATCAAGAAAGTAATATAGTAATTAGTGAAGATATGATAACTACTATTTTTTATTTAAGTCATAATAAAAATAAAACTTTAAAATTTTTAAAATCTATTCAGAAAAAATGGAAATTGTCTAGTTTTACAAGTATAGTGATTGAAGAGGCTATAACCATATCACTAGAGCAAAACCTAGATTTGGAAGATGTTTTACAATGCTTATGTGCTAAAAATAATAACTGTGATGTTTTAATAACAAATGATAAAAAGTTTTATGACTGTGGTATAAAAATTATGAATACGAAAGAGTTTTTAGATGAAAAATAGAATAAATTTTGAAGATGCACTAAAACTATACGATATGGACTTGTTTGAGTTAGGTGAATTAGCAGATGCTAAAAGAAAAGAACTACACCAAGATAAGACTTACTTTAACATAAATCGCCATATAAACCCAACAAATGTATGTGCTGATATATGTAAGTTTTGTGCATATAGTGCTAACAGAAAAAACCCAAACCCTTATGCTATGAGCCATGATGAGATTATGAAAATAGTAAAAGATGTAGAATCTCGTGGTGTAAAAGAGGTTCATATAGTTTCGGCTCATAACCCTGATACTGGGCTTGAGTGGTATTTAGATATATTTAAAACTATAAAAAAAGAGTATCCACATCTTCATGTAAAAGCACTTACAGCTGCTGAGGTTGATTTTTTAGCAAGACATTATGGTAAAACTTATGATGAGATACTAGACCTTATGGTTGAAAATGGTGTTGATTCTATGCCGGGTGGTGGTGCTGAAATATTTGATGAAAAAGTAAGAGATTATATCTGTAAAGGTAAGGTAACATCAGACCAATGGTTTGAGATACATCGTAAATGGCATGAACGAGGGAAAATGAGTAATGTTACTATGCTTTTTGGTCATGTAGAATCTCGTGCAAATCGCATCGACCACATGATGCGAATAAGAGAACTTCAAGATAAAACAGGTGGATTTAATGCTTTTATACCTCTAGTTTACCAAACTGAAAATAACTATTTAAATATAAAAGAAGCGATAACTGCAAATGAGATACTAAAAACAATGGCGATAAGTCGTATAGTTTTAGATAATGTTGCGAACTTAAAAGCCTACTGGGTAACTTCAACTGTAAACCTAGCACTTGTAGCCCAAGAGTTTGGTGCAAATGACTTAGATGGAACAATAGAGCGAGAGTCTATAAACTCAGCAGCAGGTGCAAAAAGTGCAAATGGTATGGACTTAAATGAGTTTGTAGCACTTATAAAAGATAGTGGATTTAGAGCGATAGAGAGAGATAGTCTTTATAATGAGTTGAAAGAATGGTAATCAATATTTATGATATAATTAACCAGTTAGTTAATTATATCAGGAGTTTTTTATGCCAAGACAAAAAAGAGATGCTGTTCTAACAAAATCAAAAATTCTTACAAATGCAAAATTGCTTTTTTCAAAACAGGGTTATGATGCAACTACTGTTGATGATATTGCAAAAAATAGTGATATTAATAAAGCATTAATCTATTACTACTTTAAAAATAAGTCTGGACTTTATTCTGAAGTTATGAGTGGACTTTTTGAAGCTTTATATAACGATGTTATGAATGCTAGAAGAGAGTGTAACAACACTTTAGAAGAGTTGGAAATTTTTATATCTTCTTATTCTACTTATGCTCATAAGCATCCTTACCTTCCATCCCTTTTGTTAAGAGAGTTAAGCGATAGTGGAGCTCATCTACCTGAGATGATGTTTGCTAGTATGAGAAAGTTTTATTCACTTTTAATCGATATCTTAAAAAAAGGTGAAGAGGAGAAACTATTTAAAAAGTCTATCCCGATGGTTATACACTTCATGATTGTTGGAAGTTTAAGTCTTATGGTTACAACAAAACCATTGAGAGAAAAAGCTATGATACTTGATGAAAATATAGATACTTGTAATGGATGCTCATCTGATGAGATAGCTAAATATATTTTTGATAATATAAAAAAATCATTGGAGGTTAGATAGATGAAACGATTACTTATCGCACTTATTTTACCGTGCTTTTTAGAAGCACAAAGTATCTCTGAATTATTTGAAGCCTTAAAATCACATTCACAAACTAAGATAGATATTGTCTCTGTTAAAAAAAGCAAAATTCAAAAAGGTATGGTAGAGTCATCACTATATCCAAAGATAGATGTTTTTGCATCGTACGATAACTATAACAAAGCAACAGGTCTAATCCCTATTCCACCAAATAAGTCTCTGCCTATGGTTAAAGATGCAAGTGTTGGACAACCTTTTAGTAAAAATATATATAAAGCTGGTGCAAAGTTTTCTATGCCAATTTTTGTAAAGTCTATTTATACAGCTGCAAAAAAAGCAGAAGCGATGCAAAAAAGTGTAGAAGCAAAGAAGTATATAAATCTTATAAAAAATGAAGCTATAATAATCTCTCAAAATGCAAATTTTTCATATCTTGTATCATTAAAAAAATCTCTTCAAATAAAAGAAAAATCTTTACTTGAAACAAGAAAAACTATAAAAATAAAAGTAGAAAATGGAAGGTTATCAGAATCTTCACTTTACAAAATAGAAGATGCTATAAATGAAATCTCAATTGCTAAAAACAACATAGAATTACAAGAGAAAAGAGTGATAAGTAGCATACAAAGTATAACTGGTATAACTCTTAAAAAACCAGTTGATATGGAACAAATAGATAGTTTTGAAGTAACTTCAATGGACTCTTTAAAACCTTTAGAAAAAAAAGTTGAGGCAAATAGTATCGATTTGAAAGTTCAAAAAGAGAAACTTTACCCATCTGTAGTAGCTCATGGAAGTTATGTTTTTTCAAAAGCAAAAGCATATAACAATGATAAGTCTGTAAATGAGAATTATAGTGATATTGGTTTAGTTATAAATATACCATTAGTAGATATGAATAGATACAGTTCTATATCTATGGCTAAAGTTATTTTACAATCATCTATGGTTGAATTAGAAAAACAAAGAGATGAGTTAGAAGCAGAATCAAAGATGCTAAAAGAGTCTTTACAATTACAAGAAAATTCTATAAAACTTTACAAAAAAAGTATAGAAAACAAGAAAAAGCTTTTAGAGATAGCAAAAGTTAATTTTACAACTGGTCGGTTAGCTACTGAAGAATATCTTCGTTATGAAGATGCTGTTGTTGCACAAAAGGCAAATTTGTTTAAGATAGAAGCACAAAAGTGGCAAACTGTTATGAGTTTAGCAGTTATTTATGGTAACAATATTGAGGAGATGGTAAGATGAGTAAAGTTATAAAAATAGGTTTAAGCACTTTAGTTGTTGTTGGTTTAGTAATTAGTGGTGTAAAAGCTGTAAAAAAAGCTCAAGCAAAAGATGCAAATACACCTAAAGCAAAAATATATCCGATTGTTGTCTCAAAACTTTCTCCAAAAGTGGATGATGTGGAACTTACTCTACCATATTTAGCAGAAGTGGCTAATGACAAAGATGTAAAACTCTCATCAAGAATTTCAGCAAGAATTATCTCTATAAAGCGAAGTGGTTCAAAGGTGAAAAAAGGTGAAATCGTTGTTAAGTTAGATACAACTTCTATAAAAAGTTCATTAGCAACACTAAAAGAGCAACTTCAAGCATCTAGTATATCTTTAGAAAATCTTGAAGCAACACATAGAAGGACTTTGGAACTTTTAAAAGTAAAGGGTGCTTCAGTAGAAGAATCTCAAAAAGAGATAAGTATGATAGCAAATACTCAAGCTCAAATATCATCGCTTAAACAAAAAAAGATAGAGTTAAAAAACAATTTATCTTATGCGACCATTCTCTCACCCGTAGATGGAGTTATTGCTAAGACTTTTTCAAATAAAGGGGCTTTGAGTAGTCCTAGTAAGCCACTTGTAGCGATTAGTTCTAAAAATGGTTTTTACTTGATGGTACGAATACCTAGTAATATACCGATGAGGGGTGTAAAGTTCAATTCAAAAAACTATGAAGCTACTGCACTTGGAAGTACATTTCATGGTCTTTGGGAATACAAAATATATACAGGAAATTCTAAACTTACAAGTGGTGATAGGGTTGAGGTTGATGTGATTGTTTTTAAACAAAAAGCTACACTTTTACCTTTTGATGCACTTTTAGATAAAAATGGTAAAAGTTATGTACTTGTGATAGAGGGTGATAAAGCTATACCAAAAGAGGTTCATATTATCCAAAGTGCTGAGCAGGGTGTGGTTGTATCAGAAAATTTACAAAATAAAGAGATTGTTATTGCAAAACCAGATATTTTGTTAAGATTATCTAGTGGTTATGCTCTTAAAGTAAAGGGGTAAAAAATGTTTGAGTTTTTTTATAAACGACCATATTTTCTTTATTCTATCATAGTTACATTTTTTGTTATGGGGATAATTGCTCTTATCACTTTACCAAAAAACTTATTTCCAGATGCAAATCCACCACAAGTTATTGTGATCACTCAGGTGCCTGGTGCTACAGCACAAGTGGCAGCTTCAAGTGTTTCCAAGCCTATAGAACAAGAGGTTTCAAGACTTGGACTTGTAACAGATGTAAGTAGTGTAAATGTTGCCAATTACTCCATAGTAAAAGTTGATTTTGACTATGAAAAAGGCTTAAATGCAGCTGCAGTTGATGTAGCAAATGCACTCTCAATTGCAAAAGCAAAACTTCCACAAGGGATAAATCCTGCTATCTATACAGCAGGAGATTTTACCCTTCCAGTTGATGTTATATCTCTTAGTCCTAAAAATAGTAGCATTGATTTAGCAGATATAAGAAAAATAGCGGACAGTTTTATAAAACCTTATCTTTTAAGCAATGAAAGGATTGGAAATGTTGAAGTTTTTGGTGGTTATGAAAGTGCTATCAATATAGAAGTAGACCCTTTTAAAGCAAAAAGATATGGTGTAAATTTTGAAACAATTACCAAAGCCATAAATGTTTTAAATCGTGATATTCCCATAGGTTTTATAAAAGGGGATAATGATTTTTATACGGTTACTTTTTATGGTGAAAAAGATAATGTTGAGAGATTAAAACAACTTCAAATTATGCCAAATGTAAGACTTGGTGATATTGCAGATGTAAAATGGTCATACAAAAAAAGAACAAGTGGTTATATTGGAAATGGTAAAAGTGCGATTGCTCTTGCTGTTCAAAGAGCCCCTAAAGGTAGTGTTTTAGATGTTAGTAAAGCTACAAGAGATGAGATTGAAAAGCTAAAACTACAATATCCAAATATAAACTTTGAGATAAGTGATACTCAAAGAGACCTTATAGAACAAGCAAATACAAATATGCTTGAAGCCCTCCGTGATGCTGTTATCTATACACTTCTTGTGATTATGCTATTTTTAGGAAATTTTCGTGCCATTATTGCTGCTGGACTTTCAATCCCTATGGTATTTTTCTCAACAATGGCGATTATTTGGCTAACAGGTGGTGAGTTAAACATTGTTATCTACACTGCTATTATTTTGGCTCTGGGAATGCTTACAGATGATGCTGTTGTTGTTCTTGAAAACATAGAAAGACATTTAACTAAGGGGCATGAAAAGCTAGAAGATGCCATAACAAATGGTACAAAAGAGGTTTTAAGCCCTGTCTTTGCAGGAACGATTGCTACTATAGCTATTTTATTTCCACTTATGTTTGTTGGTGGATTTCCTCAAAAGATTTTTAAACCACTTATTGAGACTTTGATTATTGCTCTTATAGTTAGTTGGTTTTTATCTATTACATTTATCCCTTTACTTTCTAAATGGCTTTACAAAAATGGTGTTGGGAAAACAAAAATTGAGGGTTATTTTGAGTGGTTTTTTGAAAATACTATTGGAAAGTTAGTAACTCCATATATTGGGATTATTGAGTTTTCAAATGGTAAGTTTCGTATTTTAAGAAGGATTTTTTTAACACTTGGTGTTGTTGTCGTTTTAATGTTAAGTTTGAAAAATATTATGCCAACTATTGGTAAAGATGCGATGCCACCGATGGATACGGGGATTATTAAAGCTCAAGTTGCTTTTAGTTCTAATGAAACGGTAGAGAGTGCAGAGAAAAAGTTACAACCACTTTTAGTATGGTTAAAAACTCAACCATGGTTTAAAATGAGTTCAGTTGCTTTTGGTTCTGAAGCTGGAGTGCTTAGTTTAGGAAGTGGAAATTTACCAGCAGAAGCTACCATAACCATAAATGCAGTAAATAGATTTAAAAGAGAGTTAAGTGTTTGGGATATAGAAAATATCATAAGAGATAAAATTTCTCATCTTGAGGGGATAAAAAGAGATGATGTTTTTGACTTTGGAGCAACTGCCCTCTCTAGTATCAAAGCCACAGTAGATGTTCGTTTAAGTTCACCAGTGGTTGAGGGGTTATCTGATGAAGCAAAAAAAGTAGCACTTGCTATACAAGATGTTCATGGACTTACTTCTGTTTCAAGAAGTTGGGACAAAGATTTTATGGAAGTTGAACTTAAAATTGATGAAAACAAAGCTTTAAGTTATGGCATAACTCCTTACCAAATAGCTATGCAACTACCCATAAAAGGGCAAATAATTGGACTAGCTTCTAACTTAGAGTCTATGAATACACAGTTTGTAAGACTTTACTTAAAAGGTAAATTTTCTCAAAATATACAAACTTTAAAACTTTTGCCAATTGTTACTCCAATAGGTGAAGTACCACTTTCAACTTTAGCTACACTAAAAAGGCATCTTACCTTTGCAAAGATAGAAAGAGACAATATGCTTTATAGCATTGATGTAAATGGTTACCGAGCAAAACGACCAGTTACTCATCTAACAGATGACACAATAGAAGCTTTAAAAGATGTAAAACTTGATGGTGTTATTTTAACTCAAGCAGGAGATATAGCTCAAATTCACGATAGCTTTACAAGGATGTTAAAAGCTATTGGTTTGGGTGTTATTGTTTTGATTATGACACTTATCACTATATATCGTTCTGTTAGAATGTCTTTTATTATGATTTTAGTTTTACCACTTTCTCTTATTGGTGCTTCGTGGGGAATGCTACTTTTTGGAAAACCTAGTTGTATGCCAAGCCTTTTAGGGATACTTTTGCTTTTTGGTATTATCATTAAAAATGCAGTGTTGCTTATTGACTTTTATCAAAGTTACAGAGAAAAAGGTGAAAATCCATTTGAAAGTGCAAAAGAGTCTGTAAGAGTTCGTTTTCGACCAGTTATGATGACTGCATTTGGAACTATTGCAGGTATGGTACCTATTGCACTAGAACAAGCAGTAGGACTAGAAAGACTTAGCCCTTTAGCAGATGTTGCAATTGGTGGGCTTTTGATTGGGACACTTTTAACTTTGATATATATACCTATGTATGCTTATATATTTGATAGAAGTGATTGAAATGAATTATTTTAAAATTTATTTTCATAGAGAACATAGATTTTTAAAAAGTATAAATGGTATGTTTTTATTTTTACCGTTTATACTATTACCTTTGGTGGTAGAGTGGTATTTTCATCTACAAGAGTTAAGTATATTTTCTAAGTATAAATATGAAATATTATTAACAAATATAGCTTATATCGTGATTGTAAGATTTTTATTATTGGATACAGCGATATATATTTTTAGTCGATTTCAACATACTATACATATAGCTCTTATGCAAGTTGTTTTACTCTATCTTGAGATTACTGTTATTACTATTTTATATTATGCTATTGTATTTCATATATTTGATGTTTTTACTCTTTTTCATCTTAGTGCAACATTAACACCTGAGAATTTAAAAGATATTCATGAACATAGTTTAATAACTTCTATGTATATTTCAACTGTAACATTTACAACTTTAGGTTCTGGCGATTGGATACCTCAGACATTAAGTAAGAGACCATAAATAACTTCATAGCCAATGGCTTGAGAAGATATGAGATATGAGGCGAAAGTTCGCAGGAGCTACTAGTAGCTGCAAGGACTTTTAACGAAGTAGCTCGTATCTTCTCAAACCACCCGTAGGGCAACATTTAAAAGGTCTATCTTCTGCGTTAAACTTTACTTAACGATACTAGTATCGCCAAGTAAAGTTCGCCTTGTATATAAACCTTTTAAATGTTGTTGGCTATGAAGTTATTTATGGTCTCTTACTTAAGTGCTATGATTGCAGTTATATCTGAAGTTATTTTAGGTGTTATTCAAGGTGGTATATTTGTAGCGATTGTTATATATGCACATCAAAACAAGAAAAATTAAATACTAGGAAGTATCTATGCCA
>Ga0256837_1001229_pt1 | contig 18192 bp, 17 predicted proteins | sample 4562384metaG_FD_185976 | JGI IMG/M metagenome (GOLD analysis project Ga0256837, IMG submission 185976) | Hydrothermal vent microbial communities from Guaymas Basin, Mexico - 4561-384 | ecosystem: Environmental > Aquatic > Marine > Hydrothermal vents | place: Mexico: Guaymas Basin | collected...
TTTTTGGATTGACAGTTTGGACATACTTTTGCAGTTTTTTACAGCCATTTGTAAATAAACCTTTGTTTACTACCAATATAGCGAAGTTTTATGAATGTTTTAGGAGCCCAAATTTTTCATTAAGTCCATAGCCGCTTAGGAAAAAATAAAATTTGTATGAATTTAAGTTACCACTCCAACCAAATCTTTTAAATAGTTCTATAATAGACTCAAAAGCTTTTATAACCTCATCTTCATTAGCTAAGAAAATGTTAGCATCTTTACCAACCACACCTACCCTACCACCAAGGTACATATTGTAACCATACACACCATCTTTTTGTGCTAAAACAAATGAGGCATCGTGACAGTAGATGTTACAACGATTTGTTAGTGAACCTGATATAGCCGTATTAAATTTTCTAGGAAGTGCTGAGATCCAATCTGGAGAGTATAAAAATTTCTCTTGAAGTTTTAAAAGTGTTTTTTGAGATGGTAAGATGTTGTCAAAACTTCTATCATCTAAAGGATCAGCCATAATACCACGGATATTATCAACACCAGTTTGGTAAGCATCAATCCCAACATCTTTTAGTCTGTTTATGATAGTTGGCAGATTCTCAATCTTTAAATACCTAAGTTCACACTGCGCTCTTGTTGTCAAATCTAAGTAATCTTGCCCAAACTCTTTAGCACACTCCCCTATCACTCTTGCTTGTGTTGAGTTTAAATGTCCTCCGGGGATTCTAAGCTTCAGCATAAATCTTTCAGGTGTTGCTGGTCTATCGTAGATTCCAAAACATTTTAAAAAGTATTTTTTATCTTCATCTGGGATAGAATCGTAACCATCTCTAGCATACTCCTCTAGTTTATCAAACGCTTCTTGTGGGTTCTTTAATTGTTTAGTTTTTTCTAATTTATTTATTTTTTTGCTTCTAGCTTCATAAGCTTTTTGTAGTGCTTCCATGATAAAGCTCCCAATAATGATTTTATTAGGGTTATGATAACTTTATTTTAACGATTTTTAAGCAAAATTTTGATTATTTTTTATACAAGAAAGGTGAAAAAGTTATAGTGATTTAGCATAAAACTAAACCACTATAATAGTTGACTATTTGAATAAAGAGATAGTATTTGATTTAAAATCTGGAATTTTATTACCAACAGAAGATATACGCTTTGCGATATAACTAGGTATTAAAATTTGAGCACTAGAAAGCACTACATGAGTTTTTAAATCGATAATTCTAGCATTGATAACTGTACCACTTTTATATTTAACATAAGTACCTGTTAAAGCATAATCGATATGAAGAGCTTTTCTAAGTTTAGCAATATCACGGCTAAATAAGAAATCACCTTTCTCACCAACTTTAATTTTATCCATAGTTTTGAAATCTACAACTTTATAACCTCTAACTTGCATCTCATGTATAAAGTTTTCACTAAGAATCTTACTTAAACGAGATGTAGCTTTAAAATCTTCTAAAGATACAAAAGATGTGATAGCGATTGAAGAATCAGCTGTACCAGCAAAATCTTTATTTTTAGTAAGTTGTTCTGAAAGTTGTCTCACTACATGATTAACTACACCAGCATCACCATAACTATTTTGTGAATTAGCAGCAACTAAATTTGTATTTAAAAATAACCCAACGATTAATGTAAATAAAATATTTTTCATCTCTAGTTACCTCTCTCTTCACAATTAGAATCTGTGTTTTCTCTTACTGATACTGGAAACGCACAACTACCACAAGGGTTTTGATAATGTTCAACTTTTACTTTCTTATTACATTTAGGTTCCTCTTTACAACCCTCGCAATAAGTGTATCCGTTATCATCATAGTTATAATCAGAAGATGAACCCTCTATACTACCCACACCATCTGCTTGAGCAACAGATGAAAGACCAAGAATTAGCAATAATGCTAATAAACTAAAACCTTTTTTCATTTAACACCTCCATGTTACAGCCTTACATATTCCATTATTTAGGTAAACTATATAAATCTACCCAAACGGCTGAAGATGTGAAATCGACCAATTAAAAATAATATTTAATAAAGTTCAAATATTTATAAAATTTCCACATTAGTAAATATTTTAAGGATTTTTTTGATATTATAAAACAATTTTATTTTAAATAATCAGGGTGTTTTAAATGAGCGATTTGCTAAACAATGACGGCATACAACAGATAAATATTGAAAAAACTCTTCAAGATAGTTACTTAGATTACTCTATGAGTGTAATTGTGGGTCGTGCTTTACCAGATGTTCGTGATGGTTTGAAACCAGTTCATAGAAGAATCTTATATGCGATGGATAAACTAAACCTTTCATTTGGTTCAAAGTTCAAAAAGTCTGCTCGTATCGTTGGTGATGTTATCGGACAATACCATCCACATGGTGATACAGCTGTTTATGATGCTTTAGTTCGTATGGCTCAAGACTTCTCGATGCGTATGCCACTTATAGATGGTCAAGGTAACTTCGGTTCTGTTGATGGAGATTCAGCAGCAGCAATGAGATATACTGAAGCTCGTATGACTAAATATGCTGGTGAACTTCTAAAAGATTTAGAGAAAAACACTGTAAATATGATAGAAAACTACGATGGTACAACAAAAGAACCAGATGTTATGCCAACCCGTGTTCCAAACCTACTCATAAACGGTTCATCAGGAATCGCAGTTGGTATGGCTACAAATATACCACCACATAATCCAAGTGAAATTATAAATGGACTAAAAGCACTTTTAGCTAACCCCAACATCTCTCTAATTGAGATTATGGAGCATATAAAAGCACCAGATTTTCCAACAGGTGGAATCATCTTTGGTAAAAAAGGGATTATGGATGCTTACGATACTGGTCGCGGTCGTATAAAAGTTAGAGCTAAAACTCATATAGAACAAACTACTAAAAAAGAGATTATCGTTATAGATGAACTTCCATATCAAGTTAATAAATCTCGTCTTATAGAAAATATAGCATCTTTAGTAAAAGATAAAATGATAGATGGTGTTTCTCTGATTCGTGATGAATCTGATCGTGATGGGATGAGAGTAGTTATAGAGCTGAAAAAAGATGCTATAAGTGAGATCGTTTTAAACAACCTATTTAAGCAAACTCAGATGCAAACTACATTTGGTATCATTATGTTATCTATCCTAAACCAAGAGCCTAGAATCTTTGGAATTATAGATATTTTAAAACACTTTATAAACCATCGTAAAACAGTAATCATTCGTCGTACTATTTTTGATCTTGAAAAAGCAAAAGCTAGAGCCCATATACTAGAGGGTTTAAGAAAAGCGATAGATATTATAGATAAAGTTATAAAAACGATTCGTGCTTCAGAAGATGAAGAGGATGCTAAAAACAACCTAATCTCAAATTATGAATTCAGTGAGATTCAAGCATCTAGTATCGTTGCTATGAGACTTGGAAGATTAACAGGTTTACAGATCAAAAAGATTGAGGAGGAGTTAGCTGAGTTAATTAAGCTTATCGACTACTTAGAATCTATACTGAAAAGTGAAGATGTTTTACACGGAATCATAAATGATGAGTTAGATGAAGTTTTATCTACATATACAGAGGGTAGAAGAACAACTATCGAAGATGATTATGATGATATAGATATAGAGGACTTAATACCTAATGAGCCTATGGTAGTTACTATAACTCACCGTGGCTATATAAAAAGAGTTCCTTTAGTAAACTATGAGAAACAAAAAAGGGGTGGTAAAGGTAAAACTGCTGTTACAACTTACGAAGATGATTTTATCGAAAACTTTTTCACTTGTAACACTCACGATACTTTACTATTTGTAACTGATCGTGGTCAACTCCACTGGTTAAAAGTTTACAAGATTCCAGAGGGTAGTAGAATCGCTAAAGGTAAAGCTGTTGTTAATCTTATAAACTTAGTAGCTGATGAAAAAATCCTCTCAGTGATTCCAACAACTGACTTTAATGAGGAGAAATCACTAGTTTTATTTACACAAAATGGTGTTGTAAAAAGAACAAATCTTAGTGAGTTCTCAAACATCAGAAGTAATGGTGTAAGAGCTATCGTTCTTGATGATGATGATACACTTATAACAGCAAAAATAGCTACTAAAGATATAAAATATATCTTCATAGTAACTAAATATGCTCAATGTATCAAATTTGAGATTGAAAAAACTCGTGAGCAAGGTCGTTCTACTCGTGGTGTTAGAGGTATCAAGTTTAAACATACAGATGATGTTGTTGTTGATGCTAACATCATAGCTGATGATGAGCAAGAGATTCTTATAGTAGCTGAAAAAGGTATTGGTAAAAGAACATCTGCTGGTGAGTACAGACTTACTAACCGTGCTGGTTCTGGTGTTATTGCTATGAAGATGACTTCTAAAACTGGTAAAAATATCGTAGGTTGTCTAATGGTTGATGAGACTATGGATATGATGGCACTTACAAAAGCTGGTAAAATGATAAGAGTAGATATGCAAACTATATCTAAATCTAGTAGAAATACATCAGGTGTTTACATAGTAAAAGGTGATGAAGTAGCATCTATATCTCGTTGTCCTAAAGAGGAAAAAGTGGAAGATGAGATAATTTTAGAAGGTTCAGAAGCAAAAGTGGAATAACTTTTGCTTTATCAATATTTAACTATGCTAGAGCTATATTAAGCTCTCTATTTAAAAGGATAAAAATGAAATTTTCTCTTATATTCGCACTATTTTTAACTTTCTCTTCACTTTATGGAGCAGAAGTTGAACAAGTTGATAATTTAACTGTTTACACTCCAGAGGTAGCCCCTACTGTAAACACTACACCACCACCCGCTCCAGTACAAATTCAACCAGCAAAACAAGTTCAAGCTGGAGATTGCTCTTCTCAACAATTTTTAGCTAAAAACTCATGTGTAAGAGTTAGTGTATTAGGACAAGGTGTAGCACCTGTAAATACAGCTTCACCAGCTCAAGCTTATGCGTTGGCTAAAAGAGCAGCGATTGCTGATTCTTATAGACTTATAGCTGAAAAAGTTAAAGGTGTTAATGTGGATGGTCATGATTTAATCAAAAATATGATGGTTAAAAGATCAACTATCCGTACTGCTGTAAATGCTTTAGTAAGAAATGCTAACATTACAGAGACTGTATTTAAAGATGGTTTATGTGAAGTTGAGATGGAGATAGTGATATACCATTCACAATTTCTTTAATACTTTTTTTATCTAGCCTATTAAACGCAGAGGAATATCTTATATCCTACCGATATGTAGTGAAGGATGCTTCACTATATAACGAACAGCTATACATCTCTAAAACTATGCGAAAATGTGATGGAGATGAACAAGAATCGATAGTTTTAGATAATAACCACTCCAATAATTTAAAAAAAATCATAGATGACAACCGTTTCATATTTGTAGATTTTATCCATAAAATTGGGATAAATATTGATTATCAAGATGAAACAATAAATTTACAAAACCACTCAACAACTATACTTACACTTAAAACAACTTGTTTCAAAGTCGATTTTAATGATAATTTTGTTAAAATCACCCCTTTAAAATAAGGGTTGTTTAGTGAAAATTGCGATAGTTGAAGATGATATCAATATGAGAAAATCTCTTGAGATTGCCATGGGCGATTACAAAGAGTTTGAGATCAAAACATTTCGAAATGCTAAAGAGGCTCTAAAAAAATTAGATGATAGTTTTGATCTAGTTATAACCGATATAAATATGCCTGGTATGGATGGTATAGAGCTAGTAAAAACTCTAAATGGTAAATATGAAGTTATCATTATGACTGGAAATGCTACTCTTCAAAGAGCGATAGAATCTATCCATCTAGGTGTAAAAGATTTTTTACTTAAGCCTTTTGATATAGATACTTTAGTTGAAGCGATTAGAAGAGAGAGTAAGATTCAGCAGATACAAAAAACTATCTCTAAGCCAGATAGGAAAAAACAATCTAATGGTTTTATCGGAACCTCTAAAGCATTAGAATCTACCTTAAATATCGCTAACAAAGCAGCGATGACAGATGTTTCTATCTTACTCCTTGGTGAGAGTGGTGTTGGTAAAGAGGTTTTTGCGAATCATATCCACAAAACTTCACCTAGAGCTAAAAAACCTTTTGTAGCTATAAACATGGCTGCTATCCCTGAAAACCTTATAGAGAGTGAACTTTTTGGATTTGAAAAAGGTGCTTTTACTGATGCTAGTGAAGCTAAAGCTGGTCAGTTTGAGTTAGCAAATGGTGGAACACTTTTTCTTGATGAGATTGCTGAGATGCCTTATGGTGTTCAAGCAAAGCTTCTTCGTGCGTTACAAGAAAAAGAGGTTAGACGACTAGGTTCATCTAAAAGTATAAAGATAGATATACGAGTTGTATCTGCTACAAATGCCAACCTTTTAGAGAAGATAAAAAATGGTGAGTTTAGAGAAGATCTATATTATAGATTAAACACCATCCCTTTAAATATCCCATCTCTAAAAGAGAGAAAAGATGAGATTTTACAGATAGCAGAGAGTATGTGTGAGAGTAACTGTAAAAAATATGGCTTTGATAAAAAAAGCTTTACAACAGAAGCTAAAGATCAACTTCTTAGCTACCCATGGCCGGGTAACATTAGAGAGCTTATCTCTGTTGTTGAAAGAGCTGTCATTTTAAGTGAGGGTTCAGAGATAACTGTTGATGAACTTTTTTTACAAAATAGATTAAATTAAGAAAGAGGATAAACTAAATGAAAAAATATAATGTAGCAGTAGTTGGTGCCAATGGTGCTGTTGGTGAAGAGATATTAACAATTTTACAAGAGATCGATTTTCCATTAAACACACTTCTTCCGTTAGCAAGTGCTAGAAGTGTTGGACAAGTTGTAGAGTTTAACGGAAAAGAGATTCCAATAGTTGAACTAACTCACGATGTTTTTGAAGAAAACAACATAGAGATAGCACTTTTTAGTGCTGGTGGAAGTGTAAGTGCTGAGTTTGCTCCATCTGCTGTTAAAGCTGGAGCAGTTGTTATAGATAACACTTCACACTTTAGAATGGATGAAAATGTTCCTCTTGTTGTTCCTGAGGTAAACCCTGAGGATATATCTAAATGGAAAGATACAGGAATCATAGCAAACCCTAACTGTTCAACTATCCAAATGGTACAAACTCTAAAACCGTTAGATGAGCTTTACGATTTAGTTCGTGTTGATGTATCAACATATCAAGCAACAAGTGGTGCTGGTAAAACTGCTATGGAGGAGCTTGTTCAACAGATGCAAGATTTTTTCGCTTTTAAACTTGATGAGAGTGAGCATAAAGCTTTTAACCAACAGATAGCATTAAATGTTATCCCTCAAATAGATGTATTTTTAGATAATAACTACACAAAAGAGGAGATGAAGATGGTAAACGAAACAACAAAGATTATGCACAAAGATATAGAGCTTAGTGCTACTTGTGTTCGTGTTCCTGTTCTTCGTGGTCATTCAGAGGCTTTAACTCTTACATTTGATAGTGAAGTTAGTGCTAATGAAGCTAGAGATGTGTTATCTAAAGCACCAAATATTATCTTAGAAGACAACCCAACAGAAGCTCTATACCCTATGCCAAAAAATTGTGTAGATAGAAATGAGACATTTGTTGGTCGTATCAGAGAGGATAACTACTCTAAAAATATGCTTCATCTTTTTGTTGTAGCAGATAATCTTAGAGTTGGAGCAGCTACAAATGCTGTAAGAATCGCTCAAAAATGGGTAGAGATGGAGGGTGAAAAATAGATGTTAGAAAAAATATTTGAATCTGGACTTTGGGGTTCAAGATTTATGGTGATAATGGCTGTAATTTTTGGTCTTATAGGAGCTGTTGTACTTTTCATAGTAGCTTCTTTTGATGTATATGATACAGCTAAATATGTTATCACTACTTATCTTAACCATGCTCATCCACACAATTTTCATGAAGATGTAGTGGGTGGAATCATTGGTGCGGTTGATCTGTACCTTATCGGTGTTGTTATGCTTCTTTTCTCTTTTGGTTTATATGAACTTTTTATATCAGATATAGATATAGCAAAAGAGGATGAAGCTAGAGAGAACAAAATACTATCTATACACTCGCTAGATCAACTAAAAGATAAAATATCTAAAGTTATCGTGATGGTTTTAGTTGTTAGTTTTTTCCAAAGAGTTGGACATACTGAGTACCATGGTGCTTTAGAGATGCTTTACTTCGCACTATCTATAACTGCTGTTGCTCTAGGGTTATTTTTCCTAAATAAAGTTGGAAAACATTAATGAGATTAAAAATTAAAAATATGGAGGCACTAAATGCCTAAAAGTAAAATATTTGTAGATGCGTGTTTTGGGAAAGAGACTCCATACACTCCAGTTTGGATGATGAGACAAGCTGGTAGATACTTACCAGAATATATGGCAGTTCGTGCTGAGGCTGGAAACTTCCTGAACCTTTGTCACGACCCTAAAAAAGCTTGTGAAGTAACACTTCAACCTTTAGATATTGTTGGTGTTGATGCTGCGATTCTTTTTAGTGATATACTTGTAATTCCTGATGAGATGGGTATGGACTTGGAGTTTATAAAAGGTTTTGGACCAAAGTTTAACGACCCTTTAAAATCTCAAGCAGATTTAGATAGACTCATAGGTGGAGATGAAGCTGCTAGTAAACTTACTTATGTTTATGAAACTATTGAGCTTTTAAGAAAAGAGTTAGATTCTCGTGGTGATAACAAAGCTCTTATAGGTTTTACTGGTGCTCCATGGACTTTAGCTACATATATGATAGAGGGGCAAGGGACAAAAACTTACAATATTTGTAAAAAAATGATGTACTCAAACCCTGAACTTTTACACAACATACTTAAAAAAGTAACTGAAGTTGTAAAGCTATATATGGAAAAACAGATTCAAAGTGGTATAGATGTTGTTCAAATCTTCGATTCTTGGGCTGCTGCGATAGAACCAGGGATGTATGATGAATTTTCTTGGAAATATATGGTAGAGATAGCTGAGTATCTAAAAGAGAAATATCCACATATCCCAGTTATTATGTTTCCAAAAGGAATCCCAGCATTTTATGACAAAGTTTATGGTAACTTTGATGTATTTGGTGTTGATTGGGGAACTCCAATGTCTCTTGCGAAAGAGAAACTTGGTGAGAGATATGTTCTTCAAGGAAATATGGAGCCGTGTCGTCTTTACTCAAAAGAGGCAACAACTAAATGTGTAGAGAAGATTCAAGAGACTATGGGTGGAAAAAGACATATCTTTAACCTAGGTCATGGAATCTTACCTGATGTTCCAGTTGAAAATGCTATCCATTTTGTAGATGAGTGTCATAGAGTAAGTGGAAAATAATATAATATTTGGTCCTGTAAACTCACGCCGTTTTGGTATGAGTTTGGGGATAGACCTCTCCCCTGCCCTTAAACAATGTAACTTCGACTGCCTATACTGTGAACTAGCTCCAAGTGCTACGATAGGCTCACAAACAAATACCATAGAAGTAAAACAGATTATAGATGAACTAAAAAAACATTTAGATGAAAAGATAGATGTTATAACTCTCACAGCAAATGGTGAACCAACACTATACCCACACCTTTTAGAACTTATAGACGAGATAGATAAAGTTAAAAATAACACTCAAACACTCATACTTACAAATAGTGCTACATTAGTTGATGATAATGTTTTTAATGCCCTACTAAAACTAGACCAAGTAAAACTATCACTTGATGCGATAAGTGTAGATATTTTTAAAAAGATAGATAGACCACATCAAGATATAAAAATAGATAAAGTTGTTCAAAAGGTAAAAGAGTTTAGTAAACTATATAAAGGTAAACTTTTTATAGAGATTTTGTTTGTTCATGGTTTAAATGATACAAAAGATGAGATAAAAAAACTAAATGATGTTTTACTAGATGTAAAATCAACAAGAATAGACCTAGGAACGATAGACAGACCACCAGCCTACCCTGTTATTGGAATCAGCTATAAAGAGCTTAGAGATATATCTTTAGAGTTTGATAAATCTTTACCGATTCATATAGCATCAAGAGTTCATGCTGAACCAAACAATAGTTTTTATACAAAAGATGAGATTCTAAATACATTAGATAAAAGACCACTAACGATGGAAGATATAAATCTACTTTTTGATTATGAAAGTAAAAAAACATTAGAATCACTCATAAAAGAGAAAAAAGTGGTAAAAAAGGTTGTTTCTAACTTAGAATTTTTACTTCCATCTACAAATTTCAAAAGAAAGAGAAAAAGTAACTAAAAAGCTTGACTTTTTCTTTTCTATTTTGTATAATTTCGGCTCAATTAAATATTCCGGATTAGCTCAGCGGTAGAGTAGGTGACTGTTAATCACTTGGTCACTGGTTCGAATCCAGTATCCGGAGCCATTTAACTTGAAAACTTTTTATGTATTCCGGATTAGCTCAGCGGTAGAGTAGGTGACTGTTAATCACTTGGTCACTGGTTCGAATCCAGTATCCGGAGCCATTTAACTTGAAAACTTTTTACATATTCCGGATTAGCTCAGCGGTAGAGTAGGTGACTGTTAATCACTTGGTCACTGGTTCGAATCCAGTATCCGGAGCCACATTAATTTCCTTAAAATATACTTTTTTAAATCACTTTAAGTTTTTAGTAAATTATGAAATAGAAATAAATAGTGTTAAATTTATTCCTATTTTTCAGTCTATTATACTGTTTATCAATCTAAAATATCGTGAAGCTTATTTCCATCTGCCATAGTTTTATTTACACTTTCCCAATCTTCATCTTTTATACTTTGTTTTAATCTACTTAGCTCTAACTCAAACAGCTCTACGGCTTCTATAACATTAGCTTTATTTTGTTTAAATATATCTTCCCACATCGTTGGAGAGCTTTTAGCTAAACGGCTCATAGAGCGAAAACCACCAGCTGCTAAAGCTAAGATATTATGCTTATTCTCTTGCTTCATAACAGTATTTGCTATGGAGTAAGAGATAACATGAGGCATATGAGATATAAAAGCAGCATGTCTATCATGCTCTTTTGCTCTCATAAAATACTTTTTCATACCAAGGGCTTTAAAAATCTTTTTACCAACCTCTTTTTGATACTTACCACTATCTTCCAAATCACAAAGAACTACAACCTTATCTTTATAAAGATTCTCAATAGCAGCATGTGGACCAAAGTTTTCTGTTCCTGTCATAGGGTGAGCAGCTACAAAGTTTTTTCTTATAACTTTTGGAACAGATGAAACTATAATCTCTTTTGTACTTCCCAAGTCTATAATAGTTGTATCTTTTGGTATATCTACAAGATTGTTGAGTGTAGCTATAACACCATTTACAGGGATAGCTAAGATGATAACATCACAAGATTTGATATGTTCAAAATCCACTATCTCATCAACAAGCCCTAACTCTTTAGCAACCCTTTGATGCTCTTGATTGTGGTCACTACCAACTACACTATTTATAAAATCTAATTTCTTCAAACTTAGAGCAAGAGAACCACCCATAAGACCCAATCCGATAATCGCTACATTCATATATATACTTTATATTAAAATTACAAAATTATACTTAGTTTCGTTAATATTAACAAATTTTTATCTTTAAGTACAAGTGGTTTTTGTAAAAAATGGGATTCTAACTAAAACATCTGTTCCAATATTTATCTCAGAGTTTATAGTTAAGCTACCATTATGAAGTTCTACACTATTTTTTACTATACTAAGTCCTAAACCAAACCCTTTAATCTCTTTATTTCTAGATTCATCAACTCTATAAAATCTATCTGTTATTTTTAAAATATCAGTTTTCTCTATACCTATCCCCTCATCTTTTATCTCAAAATATAATTGTTTGTTTTTTTCATAAAGTGAGATAAAAATATTTTTATTATCAGGTGTATATTTAACACCATTATCTATTAGATTAAAAAATATGGAGTAGATTAATCTAGGGTTGACAAAAGTTGATACATTTTCAATATTTATTATTTTTAAAGATAGATTTTTACTAGATATAGGTTCTCTAAATCTATCTAAAACATCTAGTAGTATAGAATCGATTTGAGATAATTCAAAAGAATCTTTTATATTTTGTGGTGTATATCTTGTTAGTAAAAGTAAGTTTTCCACTATCGATTGAATCTGATTCGCTTCATAACCTATAATCTTCAAACTTTGTTGATACTCTTTTGGATCCCTTAGTTTTCTCAAGGTTATTTCAACCTCACCCTGGATAACGGTTAAAGGTGTTTTTAGCTCATGTGATACATCGTTATTAAATCTATCAAGATTTTCAACTCCATCTTTTAGTCTCAACACCATCATATTAAAAGCATCAACAAGTTCTTTTATCTCATCATCTTTTTTAGGGAGTTTGATTGTATTTGTGAAATTGTCAACACTTATATTTTTAGCTGTTTTTGTGATTCTCTTTATGGGTGCTAAAATCTTATCTATAAGTTTTGAGGTTGTAAATAATAATAACGAAAGTAAAATAGGGTCTAAAAACAGTAGTATATCTTCAAAATTATCTATTTTATTATCTATATCTGTTTTGTAAACTACAACAGTAAAACCATTTTGTTCTAAAATATATACAGCACTAATAATATCATCATCTTCACTATCTTCATAAATTTTAAACTGAGTTTGGTTATCTATAAGCTGATAAATTTTTTGTATATCTAATGTTGTTGATTTATACAATAACTTTTTATTTTTAAAAACTATCATCTCTTTAGCATATAGTTCATAATCTGGTGGTGGTGTCGCACTCTCTTGAAAATCTGTCAAAATCTCAATAGCATCATTATTTAGATGTGCTTTTATATTGTTATTTATACTTTGATTCATGAAATATTCAAAAGAGATACTAAACAACAAAAGTATAATAGTAACTACACCACCAAACCATAACAACACTCTTGTTTTTAAACTATTTATATTCAATCTTATACCCTAAATTTCGAGAACTTTTTATAAAATCTTTACCAAGTTTTTTACGCAGATGGTAGATAGTCACCTGAATAACATTACTACTTATATACTCTTGATGATTCCATAACTGCTCCTCAATCATCTTATTTGAGACAAAATGGTTTTTATGTTTTAGTAGGAACATTAAAAGTTCATACTCTTTAGATGTAAGTTCTAAAGCTTTGTTGTTGTGTAGTATATCCTTTGTATTTAGATCTATTATAGTTTCACCAATCTTTAAACGGTTAATACCTTTTGATATATCTCTACGATTAAGAGCAACAACTCTAGCTTGAAGCTCCTCAAAAGAGAAAGGTTTTGAGAGATAATCATCTGCTCCAACATTTAAACCAGAGATTTTATCTTTAACCTCATCTTTAGCACTTAATATAATAATAGGAGTTGTTATATCTTTATCTCTTAAAGATTTAAGAATCTCAATACCACTCTTTTTTGGTAACATCCAATCTAAGATGATAACATCATAACTATTTGTAAATGTTAAATACTCACCATCTTCACCATTAGTAGCACCATCAACAACATAACCATCTTCCTCAAATCCTCGTGTTAAAAATGAGAGAATATTTTTATCATCTTCTATAATAAGTAGTTTCATACCTTAATTGTATCCTAGATTTCATTTTTATTTCATATTCAAAATATAAACTAAACCAATTTTAGTTAAAGGAATCTCAATGTTTTCAAATAGATTTTCACCCCTTTTTTTGATGATAACAATCTTTTTAGGAATCAGTTTTCTAACTCGCTTAATTTTACTAGGGTATAGTTTTAGTGAGGTTGATATTTCACTAATTTCACTTTTTAAGATATTTTCAGTTGGATTATTTTATGATTTTGTAGCATCATCATACTATTTTATCCCTTTTACTCTTTATATCACTTTTATACCATCAAAAATTTTTTCTAAAAAACGGCATATATATTTTCTTTTGACTTTGATGTTTATCACAACTTTTTTTATTATTTTTAATGGTGTAAGCGAATGGTTTTTTTGGGAAGAGTTTGGGAAACGGTTTAATTTTATAGCTGTTGATTATTTGGTTTATACACATGAAGTTATCCATAATATTTTAGAATCTTATCCTATACCATTGCTTTTAAGTGGAATCTTTATTTTAGATTTTTTACTATATTTTTTCATTATAAAAAAAGCAACTTTTATGGAAAAACTATTTTTACATAAAGATAGTTTAAAAAAAAGAGTTAGTATAGCTTTAGTTTTCCTACTATTACCCATACTTTTTTTTAATCTTTTAGATAAACAACCATACTCTAAAGTTTCACAAAACATATATAACAACGAATTAGCAAAAGATGGCTTATACTCACTTTTTTCTGCTTTTAGACATAACACACTTGAATATGATGTTTATTATAGAACTAAACCACATAATGAGGTGATGAAAAATCTTTATACATTAGAGGGGATGGATGATAAGCATCTAAAAATAATTAAAACCGATAAACCTCAAAAACATTATAATGTTGTTTTGATAATGATAGAGAGTATGAGTGCTGAATATATGGGTATTTATGGTAATAAAAAAGGGCTTACCCCTTACCTTGATAAACTTACCACTCAATCTATCTTTTTTGATAATTTTTACGCAACAGGAACTAGAACAGTTAGAGGCATGGAGGCAGTTACACTCTCTCTTCCACCAACAGCTGGTAGAAGTATAGTAAAAAGACCAGATAACCATGGGATGTATAGTAGTGGTTATATTTTTCAAGATAAAGGGTATATCAACAAGTTTATATATGGTGGGTATGGTTACTTTGATAATATGAATGACTTTTTTTCAAATAATGGGTTTGGTATTGTAGATAAAACCAGTTTTCAAAAAGATGAGGAAACTTTTGGTAATGTTTGGGGTCTTTGTGATGAGGATCTATTTAACAAAACATTAAAAGAATCAGATAAAAGTTATGCTAAAAACAAACCATTTTTTAATTTTATCATGACAACTTCAAACCATCGTCCATATACCTACCCAAATAACCGTATAGATATACCATCACATACTGGAGAGCAGGAGGTGTAAAATATACAGATTTTGCTATAAAAGAGTTTATGGAAAAAGCTAAGAAAAAGCCTTGGTTTAAAGATACTATTTTTGTTATATTAGCAGATCATAATGGTGGTAGTTCAGGGAAAAATACACTTCCAACATGGAGATACAAAATACCACTTATAGTATATGCTCCACATATCATTAAAGCACAAGTTATCCATAAACTATCATCACAAATTGATTTGATGCCAACATTGATGAGGATACTAAATTTTAGTTATAAAAGTATGTTTTATGGTAATGATATATTAAAACCAAACTTTAAAGAGAGAGCCTTTATAGGTAACTATCAAAAACTTGGTTTATTAAGAGATAACAAGCTTACAGTTTTACTACCAAATAAAACTGTAAAAGAGTTTCATATAAAGAAACAAACATTAAAAAGTGTTGAGTATAAAGATATGATTGTAGATAAAAAAGATGTAGATGATACTATAACCTACTACCAAACAACAAGCTTTTTATATAAAAACAATATCAACAGATGGAGAAGATGGAATTAGGTTTTATTACAAAATTTTTATCCGATAGATTAAAACTAAAAAACTATCGAATAAAAAATATAAATTAAAAAAACTTATTTTATGAGTTGACTTTTTTTTCTTTTAACATACTATCAAGAATATCAAAAAGTTTAAAGCTTTCAAATTCCATCTCTTTGAAGTTATTTATAATAATATCTTCATTTTTTATAGCCTCATCCTTATTTTGTATCATATTCATATTTTTATGAACATTATCATGTACAATTTTATGTGGTATAACCAATTGCTTATACGATATAGTATTACTAAAACGATCTTTACCTATATTCTCATACCATTTACCAAGTCTACATTCACTATGAGTTGTAAATTCTTTTGTAGAATTAAAAGAGATGATAGTATCATAAGCATTTGTTTTAAATATAACATGGTCAACTTTTGCTAACACAACAAAAAGCATATTTTCTATATTTTCTACCTGAACAGCTATATCTGTCGCATTTGAATCTAAACTTAACATAGTCTCTCTAAAGTTTTCCACAGATTTTGATGAATCATTAGATAATTCTTTCATATATTCTGACTTTTCTGTAATTGTATTTGTTTCTTGTTTCATTGTATTTATAGAGATAGCTATTTCACTTGTTGCTTTTTGTGTTCTCTCTGCTAGTTTTCTAACTTCATCAGCAACAACAGCAAAACCTCTACCATGTTCACCAGCTCTAGCTGCTTCAATAGCAGCATTCAATGCTAATAAATTTGTTTGATCTGCTATATCCTTTATCAAATCAACAACATTTGTTATCTCTTTCGTTTGTTCATTTAATGCGTTTACACTATCACCATTTTCAACTATACTATCTACTAATTTTTGTAAACTATCTAAAATATTTTCAACTTCATCAGTTGCTCCACTTGCTTGTTTTTTAGTATCCTGTGTACCTTCTTGAACACTATTTAATTGTTCTAAAACAGAGGCTGTCTCACTTTGAATCAATTTTAATCCACTATTAGTATCTGAAACATTTTTTATATTAGCACTAAATCTAATCGTAGCCTGTTGATGATAAGAATTTTCCATAATATCCATAGCTTGTTTAACAGATTTTATAGTCTCTACAAACTCACCTTTAAATCTATTTAATTCTAAATCACATTCAAATTGGTTATGAGAAGCCTTATATATCATTTTATTAACTTTATCTATAAAATAAGCATATCTGTTTGTTGATGATAACAGCAACCTTGTTAATTCACCAAGCTCATCATTAGATATAGCTTTTGGCTCTTCTATATGTATTTTACCATTATTAATTTGTTCTACAATATCTTTAAACTCTTTAATAGAATTTCTTAAATTTTTCACAATTATAAAATTTACAAATAATGAAATTAATAATGCTACTATGCTTATTATCAAATCACTTATCAAAAGATTTAATGATTTTGACTTTTCAGCACTTAGGGAATCTTCCATAAATACAACAATTTTATCTTCAAAAATTTTTAGTTTATTTATATAATTAGTATAAATATTAAAAATATCATTGGAATCTTTAGATAAAAAGTTAGAATCATTTATTAAAGTGCGTATGTATTTAACATCTTTAAATGAATCTACTGCTTTTAATTTATTAAACTCATCTTTAAAAATTCCTATAGAAGAATTTTCAATAACATAAAAAAGTTCATTCACACCAGAAACTAATGTTTGATATTTTATAAATAAGTCTTGATTATATTTTTTATTTTGAAAAATTTTTGAAGCTACAGCTCGTTCAAGACCCATTTTATCTTTTGCATTAAGGAATAAAATTAAATTATAAAAATCTTCTTTTAATCTAGGGTCTTTAATATCATGTAAAAAACTATTTAAGTTTTTTAAGATAGATAAATCTATATCTGTATAACTAGAAACAATAGTTTTGATACTAAGATGACCAGAATTAATTTTATTTCTAATGTTATCTAAGATTGTAAAATTTATTTCAAAGTTTATATCATTATTTACTAAAAATTCCTTTAAATCTTTTTTAGCCTTATCAGTTCTTTCTCTTTGTGAAGTTAATCTCATTAATTCACTACCACTTCCTTTTGATTTTGAACCAATATACAAAACACTATTACCTCTCTCTTTTTGAAGCTCGTGAACAACTAAAGAAAGATGCTTTGAAATACGCATATTTTGTAATGCTAAAGATGTTTCTTTATATGTTACATAAGCACCATGTATTGTTGAGATTCCATAACCTAAAATAATGATTGTTGATAACAAACTCATTAATTTTAATTTAGTGTTAATTGTTAAAGATGATAGATATGCCATTTAATAGCCTTTTTTAATTAAATTATATAATAATATAAAAAAACCTATTAAAGAATAATAAAAAAAACTTATTATCCAAAATAACTTTATATTATAATTAAGTAATATCTATATTATTCGTTTTACTAATAACTAACTCCTTTTTTAATCAATCGATTCTATATTTTAAAAGAATCTCTTTTAAAACTTTTTTATCAACATCTAAAGGTTGATTTGAGTAGATATGGTTCTCTAAAGAATCTAGTATCGATTGGACATCTTTATCATCTTTGAA
>Ga0256837_1001231_pt1 | contig 18178 bp, 16 predicted proteins | sample 4562384metaG_FD_185976 | JGI IMG/M metagenome (GOLD analysis project Ga0256837, IMG submission 185976) | Hydrothermal vent microbial communities from Guaymas Basin, Mexico - 4561-384 | ecosystem: Environmental > Aquatic > Marine > Hydrothermal vents | place: Mexico: Guaymas Basin | collected...
ATTAATATAGACAAAGTTATTATTCTTATTTAGTTTATAAAGATTATATCTTTTAAACTATTATTAACATTATTTTTTTTAAATATCATACATTCTATCTCGATTTCCTATTGGTCATCTCGTTTTGTGTATGGAATTATAGAGAAGTTATACTTTAGTAAAGCTTAACTTATCAAAAAGATTTTCAATTTATCTTTATCTCTATTTTTCTTACTTTTTTACTATTTAAAAAGGGTCGAATTTTCATTCGACCATTTTTGTTTAGTTTAATAATTGTTTTTGCTTATCTATAAGCATTAACAACGATTGCCATTTTACCCTTGACTCTTTTTTAAATATTGACTCATATGTTTTTAAATCCCATTTTACAAAATAATATGGATTTAAACTTTTTTTACCTTGTTTTACCTCATAATGTAAATGTGCACCTGTACTTCTTCCACTATTTCCACTTAAAGCAATAATATCACCTTTAAATACAGCATCTCCAACTTTTACTTTTGTTTTTTTCAAATGTGCAAAAAGTGTTTCAAAACCATAATTATGACTAATAACTACAAGTCGTCCAAAACTTCCTATATTACTTGCTTGAACATATTTTACAATACCATCTGCAGTAGCATATACAGGTGTTCCTCTATTTGCACTAAAATCTAAACCTCTATGAAATTTTTTCTTTTTTGTAATTGGATGTATTCTATATCCAAATCTAGATGATATTCTAGGATTTTTAATTGGTGATCCATTTGGTATTATCTCTAGCATATACATTCTATCCATCAAAGTCATTTGTGCTATATTAACTCTTTGAAGTTCACTTATTTCAGGTGACTGTTTTAATCCAATCATTTCTTCAATACTATCTAACTTTGAAGATATTTCATCTATATCTTTCATTCTATCTTTTATTTCCATTGAATAAAGTTTTGTTTGTGTTAAAAGTTTTCTCTCTTTCTCTTTTAATACTTCTACTTTATTACTTAATATTTCAATAAACCAAAAACTTCCAATCACAAATACAAAAATAATCAATGAAAAAATTATAGTAACTCTTTTTATTTTTTTATTATAATGATGATCTGTCTTACTCTCATAAGAATCTGAAATTGTATCTATTAATCTATTTTTGATATTTTATCCTTTATTTTTAAAAATTCCTCAACTACTTTGAATGATCCAAAAACTAAGTATTGTTCTTTTTTAGATATTTCATTGTTAAAATCGCTATATTTTATATCTAAAGATTTTATAGTATTAACAATATCAAAATATCTAGCTATTCTTGAATCATCAATTTTAATAATCTTTATCTCTTTTATTATAGATTTTAATTTTTTTAAAACTGCTTTATAATCTTTGTCTTTGTAACTATTGTATATAAGTATCACTTTTTTATTTTTAAACTCTTCATAAATTACATTTGCAGCAAGTTCATTATGACCTACATCAATAATTATATTATTATCTATTTTTTGACATCGTCCAAATAATAATGGAAGAGTTAAATTATCTATACTAAAATTTAAATATTTTATAACATTTAAAGCTAATTTTAAATTATTTTTTAAATATATAGCTATATTATTAGTATTTTGTGCTAAATTTAGTGATTGATCTAATACTATTTCTTCTTTATCTTTTAATATTTTATTCTTTATAGAGTCTATCTCTTTTGTCATATTTATACCAAACATATATCTCTTATCACATGATTTTAGTTTTGTAGTTGCTATTTTTTCTATTGTATCACCTAAAAACTCTATATGGTCTAATCCGATTGAAGGGATAATACTTAAATCATTTTTAACAACATTTGTAGCATCAAACTCTCCACCTAAACCAGCTTCTAATACTAAAAAATCTAAATCATCACTTAAAATAAGTGCCATTACTGTAGTATATTCAAAGTATGTTAATTTTTTTAAATAATCATTTGGTAATAGTTTTTGAAGTTTTGTATGAGCTTGTTGTAATAACTCATCACTAGAATCTATATTATTAATCCATATTCTTTCATTGAATTTTATAATATGTGGAGAAGAGTAATGTAATACACTTTTTTTATTTTGATATAAAAAAGAAGCAATAAATCTTCCTGTAGTACCTTTTCCATTTGTACCCACTATATGTATAACATATGGAATCTTTATATGTTTAGATAATATGTCCCATGATTTTTTAATAATTGTATAATCAATTTTATCATAGAACATAGTCTTATTATCTAAAAATTCTAAATAATTACTAGACATTTTAACCTAATATGAGCTTATTGCAATTTTAGAAAAAACTTCACTTAATGCTTTGTTTATAGCAATTTTAATAGCTTCATCTTTTTTACTTTGTGTTATAGTTGAATCACTATTTACAATAAAATCAAAATAATTACTAACTGTAATTGTTTTTGATTTTTGATTTTTTAGATTATATTTAACTTCAACACTTACTGTTTCTCTATAAACTTTTGCATAACCTTTAAGATCTGATTGTAACTCTTTTTGAGATACACTTAATAGTTTTGCTTTTATAAAAGAGTTTGCTTTATTTTTCTTTGTTGTTATTTGTAGTCTAAATTTATTTACAACTAATTCAATTAATGCATCTTTAATTAAAACTGAATTTCGTGCATTATTTATATCTATTGGCACTTCAATAAATACTTGTGAAACTAGTGCTTTTGAAGTATATGAAGCTGTAGGTTTATATCCACAAGCTGTAAAAATAAATATAATAAATAATACACTAAATCCAATTTTCAAAATTAACCTTTTACTACAATATTTACTAATTTGTTTGGTACAACTATCTCTTTTATGATCTCTTTCCCTTCACACCATTTTTTAGCAACTTCTGTAGCTTTTGCAAGTTCAAGTATCTCATCTTTTGATGCACTAGGACTTACTTCAATCTCACCTCTTTTTTTACCATTAATTGTAATAGCTAAAGTAACACTATCAACAACATACACTTCATCTTTTACTTCAAGTGTATTTTCAAAGTTTTCTCTTTTAAATAGTTCATCACTAATTTGCCAACAAGTATGTGGAATAATTGGTTCAAGTATATTTGATAATATATAATATCCCTCTGACCATACCTTATTATTTTCTTGATTACTTAGTGCATTTAAAGCTTCCATACAAGATGAAATTAGTGTATTAAATGCAAACGTTTTATTCATAACTTCATTTGCTTTTTTAAGTGCATCGTATACTTTTTTTCTAGCTTCTTTTTCATCTTTATTTAAAGATGAATGATCAATTGAGTTTATATCTTCACTTGAACAAACTTCAAATTGTGTTGATTTTTCATAAAATTTTCTAATAAATCTATATGCACCTTCTACAGCACTATCATTCCACTCTAACTCTTTTGTAGGAGGAGCTGCAAACATCATAAATAATCTAGCAGTATCTGCTCCATATTTACTTACAATCTCATCTGGATCTACTACATTACCTTTTGATTTAGACATTTTAGCACCATCTTTTAAAACCATACCTTGAGTTAGTAAGTTTTTAAATGGTTCTTTTGAATTTGTATAACCTAATGTATTTAATGCTTTTGTAAAAAATCTAGCATATAAAAGGTGTAAAATAGCATGTTCTATACCACCTACATATTGATCTACATCCATCCAATATGATGTATCTTCTTTACTTATACCTTGAGTTTCCCATTTTTTAGGATTTGTAGCGTATCTTAAGAAGTACCAAGAACTTTGTACAAAAGTATCAAGCGTATCTGTTTCTCTTATTGAATCAGCTCCACATTTAGGACAAGCACAGTGTTTCCATGTAGGATGAGTATCTAGTGGATTTCCTTCTCCTGTAATTTCTACATCTTCAGGTAATGCTATTGGTAAATTTTCTAATTTTTCTGGAACTATTCCACACTCTTTACAATGTACAAATGGAATAGGAGCTCCCCAATATCTTTGTCTACTTATTCCCCAATCTCTTAACTTGTAATTAATTGTTTTTTTACCTAAATTATTTTGTTCAAAATAATAAATAATAGCTTTTTTTGCTTTAGTATTTTTCATACCTGTAAACTCGTCACTATCTATTAGCTCACCCTCTTTTGTGTAAGCTTCTTCTAGATTTATAATACCCTCTTTTGTATCAATTACAATTTTAATATCAAGTTTATATTTACTTGCAAATTCAAAATCTCTATCGTCATGAGCTGGTACTGCCATAACAGCACCACCACCATATCCAAGAAGAACAAAATTAGCTACCCATACAGGTATAAGCTCACCAGTTAAAGGATGGATAACTTCTATATCAAGTGATACTCCCTTTTTATCTTGAGTAGCTCTATCTCTTTCACTAACTTTTTGCATATCTTTGATTAGTTCAATTTTAGCAGGACTTAATTGTTTTGAAGCAATAAGTTCTTTTACTATTGGATGTTCAGGTGCAAGAGCTGTATATGTCACTCCATAAATAGTATCAGGACGAGTAGTAAATACAGAATATTTAGTAAATTTACCATTTAATTTAGCAACACTTTCATCACTCAATTTAAAATCAAATTCAAGCCCTTCACTTCTACCTATCCAATTTTCTTGCATAGTAAGAACTTGTGATGGCCATTTATTTTCTAAAGTTTTTAAATCATCAAGTAGATCTTGAGCATAATCAGTAATCCCAACATAATATCCAGGCATCTCTTTTTGCTCTACAGGTGTATCACATCTCCAACAACAACCCTCTTCAACTTGCTCATTTGCTAAAACTGTATGACAAGGTTCACACCAATTTACAGTTGTAGATTTTTGGTATAAAATACCCTCTTCGTACATTTTGATAATAAACTCTTGTTCCCATTTTGTATATAGTTCATCACTTGTTGCAAATTCTCTAGTTTTTGAAAAACTAAGTCCTAAACCTTCAAGCTCTTTTCTCATATAATCTATATTTTCATAAGTCCATTTTTTTGGATGAAGTTTATGTTTAATAGCTGCATTTTCTGCAGGCATTCCAAAACTATCCCAACCAATTGGATGTAATACATTAAAATTATTTTTTCTAAAGTGTCTTGCAAAAGCATCACCTAAACAATAATTTCTTACATGTCCCATGTGAATTCTACCACTTGGATATGGAAACATAGAAAGGATATATTTCTTTTGTTTACCACAATCTTCATCTAATGGTTCATTTGTATTATTGTCATTCCAGTATTTTTGCCATTTGGCTTCTATATCTTTTGGATTATATTGCATTAATATCTTTCCTTAATTTTGTTAGTTTTATATTTTGGCATTATATTTAAGTTTTGTTGATATGTTGGTTAAGGGATAGCTCTAAATAAAAAAAGCTTAGGCTATATGCCTAAGCTTTTAAAGATTGTGGTAGTTTTATTTAAACTGTACCTTGCTCAAATTGAGCTCTTAATCTCTCTTTATCTTTTTGTCTTTTTAATTTCTCTGCTTCTTTATTTCTATAATCATTAATAGAAAAACTAAGTTGTACTAAAAATGAAGCTGCTATAAATATAGAAGAATATGTTCCAACTATAATACCAACTAAAAGAGTGAAACTAAATCCATGTATAATCTCTCCACCAAATAAGAATAGTGTAAGAACAACAAAGAATGTTGTAAGTGAAGTAAGAGTTGTTCTACTTAAAGTTTTAGATACTGATTCATTAATAACTTTACTTAGATCATTCTCTTTAGAAGTTTTAACACCCTCTCTAATTCTATCAAATACAATAATAGTATCATTGATAGAGTAACCTAAAATTGTAAGAATTGCTGCTAATATATCTAAGTTTACATCAACATTAAATAATGAAATAGCACCTAAAGTGATTGTAACATCATGAACAAGTGCTAAAACAGAAGCAACAGCAAATCTCCACTCAAATCTAAATGATACATAAATAAGTATTACTAAAATTGATAAAGATAAAGCCATAAGACCTTTTTCTTGTAACTCTCCACCAACTTTTGGACCAACTATATCTACTCTTCTTATTTTATATTCACCTGTTGGTTTTAATAATTCTCTTATCTCATCACCAACATCTTTACCCAATGAATCCGAAGATGTAGGGAACTTAATCACTACCTCTTTATCGCTACCAAAATTTGTAACACTTGATTTATCAAATTTTGTTGTTGAGTTTAAAAGATCTCTTATATCATTAAGTGGAGCAACTTTTGTGTATTGTACTTGAACAACTGTACCACCAGAAAAATCTATACCAAAGTTTAAACCTTTTGTAAAAAGTAAAATAATTGATATAGCAACTAGAATAGAAGATAAACCTAAAAAAGCTAATCTTCTTTCCATAAACGAATATGTTTTATTTGATTTAAAAAATTCCATTAACTAATACCAAACCATTTCTTTAAATTTTTATCTCTTGATATTTTAGGCATAAGTGCTTCATAAATACCGTGAGTTCCAAGTATTGCTGTTAGCATAGAAGCTAATATACCAATACTAATAGTAATAGCAAAACCTTTAATTGGTCCTGTACCGTAAGCGTATAAAATAACTGCAACTAAAAGTGTTGTAATATTTGCATCTAAAATTGCACTCATTGCATTTGAATATCCATCTTCAACTGCTTTTGCTACACTTTTACCCTCTTTTAGAAGTTCTCTTATTCTTTCATTTATAATAACATTAGCATCAACTGCCATACCAACTGTTAAAATAATACCTGCCATCCCTGGTAGTGTTAAAGTAGCACCAAACATTGCCATAATAGCAATAATCAAAAATACATTTGTAATAAGTGCGATATTTGAAATAACACCTGCTAATCTATAGTAATACATCATAAATACAAATACTATAATAAAACCAGAAATAAGTGCTATCATTGAAGCTTTAATACTATCTGCACCTAAACTAGGTCCTACAGATCTTTTTTCTAGCATAACTACTGGTGCTGGTAAAGCTCCACTTCTTAAAGCGATTGCAACATTACCAGCCTCATCTAGAGTAAATCCTCCAGATATTTGACCAGAACCACCACCAATTCTTTCTCTAATATATGGTGCTGAAAATACTTTTCCATCTAATACAACTGCTAATCTTTTATTGATACTTTTAGCTGTAAAATCTCCAAATACTTTTGCTCCAAATGCATTTAATTGAAATGAAATAATAGGTTGATTTCCTTGATCAAATGCTACTCTTGCATCTGTTACATCAGATCCTGTTAATATTGGTATTTGTTTTACTAAATACTTTATTTTAGGGTTAGCTGAGTCTTCAAGTATTCTATCACCCATAGCTTTTGCTTGTTCATTTGTAAGAGTATATACTTGATCTGCTCTTTTTTCATCAACAGCCATAAGCTCTAAGTTAGCAGGTTTTGCTATAAGTTCTCTTGCTCGTTGTTCCTCTTCTTGAGTTTTTATACCAGGAAGTTCAACAACAATATCTGTAGCCCCCTGCTTTGTAACTGAAGGTTCAGCAAGTCCAAACTGATCAAGTCTATTTCTAATAGTTTCAACAGCTTGTGTTACTGCTTGGTCTTTTGTAAGTTGAATTTCAATATCTGTTAAATATATATCATACTCTAAAGCATCTGTTTTATGAACTACTAAACCTTGTATTTCACCTAACATTTTATCAAGATTTTTCTCTTCTGTATCATCTAAAAGTACAAATTCAAGATTATTTTTATTTATAGTTAAATCTTCAATTAAAATACCTTTATCATCTGCGAAATAAGATATTGTAGCTGCTGTTGTTTTGATTTTTGATTCTACTGCTTTTTGTGTTTGAACACCTAAAAGCATATGTAATCCACCTTGTAAATCAAGCCCTAATGATATTTTTTTGCCATCATCTGTTTGTAAAAAAGATGGTATTGAAAATATAATTCCAAATAATGTAGCTAGTGTAAATATAACTAGCCTATAATTTAAAAATTTCAATTAATTTTCCTTTTACTCTTCTAGTTTACTTGATACAAATGCTTTTGCTAATCTTGATGTACTACCATCTATATGTTTTATAGTGTAAAAAGCATCTTCTACTTTTTCAATTTCTACTATTAAGCCACCTGTTGTTATAATCTTATCACCTTTAGTTAAAGCTTCAAGCATTGCATTATGCTCTTTTTGTTGCTTTTGTTGTGGTCTAATAATTAAAAAATAAAATATAGCAAATAATGCTACAAGAGGCATCAATGAACCTAATATACTACCTTGTTGTTCCATGGTTATTCCTTTGAATTTAAAATGTAACAATTATACTAAAAACATCATAATAAACGGCTTTATAGCTGCTTTTTTATTTAGCTTATTTATTTATTGTGAATATTTCAACATAAGCAATAAACTTGTAAATACTATTAGCATAATATTAGCATATATTATGTTTTTAACACTCGATAAAAGGTCTATATTTTTCACTGGATTTTTTATTGGAATTTTATGGTTTTATTGGATTAGTTATTCTTTTATTTATTACGATTTAAAATTTTTAATACCAATTATAGTAATAGTTATATCACTTATTTATGGATTGTTATTTTATCTAAGTGCTTATTTTTCAAATATTTTATTAAGAGTATTATTACTTATTACATTAAGTTTTATAGAGCCATTTGGTTTTAACTGGCTAAAACTAGACTTGCCTTTTATAAATACATATTTTAATACCTATAAAAGTGATATAAAAGAACCAAATCTTAAAATATATATGCCACAATATAATATAGATCAAGATAGTAAATGGCAAAATGACAATATGCAAAATATCGTTATGCAAAATATTTCAAATATTCAAGATGGTATTAAAAATAACTATGATATTATAATATTACCTGAAACTGTATTTCCATTTGATATTAATAGTTTTGATAATATAAAAAATACTTTATTAGAACTATCTAATAAGATTACAATTATAACAGGTGGATTATCTATAAAAGAAAATGCTTATTATAACTCAACATATATGTTTAATAAAGGTAATATAACTATAGCAAATAAGGTTGAGCTAGTTCCATTTGGAGAACAAGTTCCTGCACCTAAATTTATAAGAGATTTTATAAATAAAGTTTTTTTTAATGGTGCTAGTGATTATGAAGTAGCTAAAAAACCAACAACTTTTAATATAAAAGGGATAAAATTTAGAAATGCTATTTGTTATGAAGCAACAGCTGATAAAATATATCAAAATTTAGATACAAAATATATAATAGCTACATCTAATAATGCTTGGTTTACACCATCTATTGAGCCAACATTACAAAAACTATTATTAAAATATTATGCAAGAAAATATAATGTGATGATATTTCATAGTACTAATAAATCACAAAATATGATTATAAAATAATTTTTAGGCATAAAAAAAGGCTAGTTGGAGATCCAACTAGCCTTTTTATTTATAATGATATATTATTCAACAATATCGTCATTGTATTGAGTGCATTATAGTACTCAATCATTAGCCAAGCTAACTTAGACTTAATTATTCAACATCTGCGTCTATAATATCGTCATCTTCCTTTTTCTTTTTAGTGTCAGCTGCACCTTGTGATGCATCCCCACCTTGAGCTTTTTTCATTTCAGCTTCCATAAGTTTTTGTGACTTATCAGCTAAAGTTTTTAATGCTTCTTCAACTTTTTCTTTAGTTGTGTTATCATCTTTTAATAACTCTTCTAGAGCTGCTGCTGCATCTACTATCTCTTTTTCTTCATCTTCACTTACTATTGCATCATCTTTATTATCTTCTAATGCTTTTCTAATTTGGTGAAGCATAGATTCTGCTTGATTTTTAGTTTCAACAAGCTCTTTTTTCTTTTGATCAGCTTCTTTATTTGCTTCAGCTTCTGCTACCATTTTTGCAATCTCTTCATCAGAAAGTCCAGATGAACCAGAGATTGTAATTTGGTTTTCTTTACCTGTTGATTTATCTTTAGCAGATACATTTAAAACACCATTTGCATCGATATCAAATGTTACTTCAATTTGTGGTTGACCTTTTGGTGCTGGTTCAATTCCAGAAAGTTCGAATGTTCCTAAGATTTTATTATCTTTGATAAATTCTCTCTCACCTTGACCAACTACAATAGAAACTGCTGGTTGATTATCTTGAGCTGTACTAAACACTTGTGATTTTTTAACAGGAATTGTAGTTCCTTTTTCAATCAGTTTAGTCATAACTCCACCTAATGTTTCTAATCCTAAAGATAATGGTGTAACATCAAGTAATAATACATCTTTAACATCTCCTGTTAATACCCCACCTTGAATTGCAGCACCTGCAGCAACTACTTCATCAGGGTTAACTGAGTTGTTAAGTTTTTTATTGAAGTATTCTTTTACTACTTCTTGTACTTTTGGTATTCTTGTAGATCCACCAACCATGATTACTTCATCAATTTCACCTTTATCTAAACCAGCGTCACTCATTGCTGTTTTGATGTGTTCTAATGTTTCTTCAACTAAATCTTCAGTCATAGCTTCAAATTTAGCTCTTGTTAATGTTTTAACAAGGTGTTTTGGTCCTGTAGCATCTGCAGTTATAAATGGAATATTGATCTCAATTTCACTTGCACTACTTAATTCTTTTTTAGCTTTTTCAGCTTCATCTTTAAGTCTTTGGTGAGCCATTTTATCTGATCTTAAATCGATACCATATTCTGATTTAAAGTCATCTGCTAACCAATCAATAATTGCGTTATCAAAATCATCTCCACCTAAGAATGCATTACCATCTGTTGAAAGTACTTCAAATGTACCATCACCAATTTCAAGTACTGTAACATCAAATGTTCCACCACCTAAATCGTAAACGATAACTTTCTCTTCACCTTTTTTATCAAGTCCGTAAGCTAATGCTGCAGCTGTTGGTTCATTGATAATTCTTAAAACATTAAGTCCTGCAATAACACCAGCTTCTTGAGTTGCTTTTCTTTGCGCATCATTGAAGTATGCTGGTACTGTAATTACTGCATCAGTTACTTCTTGACCAAGGTAAGCTTCTGCATCAGTTTTAAGTTTCATAAGAATTTTTGCAGATATCTCTTGAGGAGTATATACTTTTCCTGCAATTTCAACTGCAGCTGCTCCATTTTTATCTACAATCTTATAACCAACTTTTGAAATAGCATCTTTTGCATGCTCTTCGTTCATCATAAGACCCATAATTCTTTTAATTGAGTATATAGTTTTTTCTGGATTTGTGATAGCTTGTCTTTTTGCACTATCTCCAACTAAAACTTCTTCTTTATCTGTAAACGCTACGATTGAAGGAGTTGTGTTTTTACCCTCTTTGTTAGCTATAATTTTAGCTTCTCCACCTTCGTAAACCGCTACACATGAATTTGTTGTTCCTAAATCTATTCCTATTGTTGCACCCATATTAAATCCTTTAAATTTTAATTTATTTTATTATTACCACCCCGGCAAATAAATTTAATAAAACTTATTTGTCGAGGTGGTAATTTTAGTTTTTTGACTTCTCGGTCAATTTGTTTTGATATTATAGTAAGTTTTGAAATTTTAAAATGCTACTTTTGTTGCATTTAGTAAAACTTACTAAATTTTGTAAAGAAGATACAAATCTTAGATCTGTATCTCTTAACTTGTTTTAAAATTATACACAATTTTAAAAAACTTAAATGCAACCTATGTTGCATTTTGCTAACCATTATAAAATAGTTTTATTTTGGAATGAGTTCAAGAAGAAATCAAAAATTTAAAGTAGGAGTTTACTTCAGTAAATGACTATTTTAAATTCTTTGTTTCGACGCCGAAATCATCCAAAAGAGAACTATTTAGTTGGCTACGGAAACCATAGCTTCTCTAAGAAGTCTATCTTTTAGCTTGTATCCCTTTTGCATAACAGATACAATCTCACCAGATTCTACTTCATCACTATCTACTTGCATTACTGCATTGTGATGTTCTGGATTGAACTTATCATATTCAACTTCAGTTATATCATGTTTTTCAAAAGCAGTATTAAATGATTTTAATGTTAATTCAATACCCTCTTTTAATTTTTCAACTATAGTTTCTGCTGGAAGATCTCCTTGAGTACTTAATACTGCCATTTGAAGTGCATCAATTGGAGCAAGTAGATCTTTAGCAAATTTCTCACTACTATAATCTATTGCTTGATGTTTTTCTCTTTCAAGTCTTTTTTTAATATTTTCAAATTCAGCATAAGCTCTTAGGTATTTATCTTCAGCCTCTTTTACTTTTGCTTCCATCTCTTGTTTATATTCATCTGCAATATTTGCATATTTATCTTCGTTTGTTTCTTCATTTGTTTGAGTTTCTTCATTCTCATTTTGTGTTGTTGCTTCTTGTTCAACCTCTGTAGAAGTTTCTTCTTTTTTTATCTCTTCACTCATTGTGTAATTCCTTTATAAAAATATTCATAATCTCTTGATAGATCACCAATTACTAACATCTTAGTATCAGTTCCATCAATATTTGTTTTATGACAAATAGCTATCTTACCTTGTGGTACAAGATTTTCTACATAAACTCCATCATCAATTCTAGGCATAATATCACCTTGTAAAAATAGATTAATCTCTCTTTCGTTTAATCCATTTTGTACAGCAAGATTTAAATACTGTTTAGTATTAATTATACTAAAAGTATTGTTTTGCATATGATCACTAAGTTGTGTATATAAATGACTAGCACCAACTTGAAGCGAAATATCAAGTATCTCGTCAAATGTTCTACCTACAACATCATTTAAAAATTTATAAAATGCTTCATTATATTTTATAGTTACAGCATAACTATCATCTGATGTAGTCATTGCATATTCACTATTTATATTTGACGCTGTTTTATAAAATTCTAAAATCATATATGTGTTGTCAATATTTAGAACTCTATATAAGATATCGTTTGTTTGTTGTTTTAAAAAAATACTTAAACTCATCTCATTTGCAAGTTCATTTAATCTTTCATAGTTTACATATGGAAGATCAAATTGTAATTTTTTAATCCAATACTCTTTTAACGCTTCTACAGTTGGTGTTCGTCCACTACTTATATGCTCTTGTGCTAAATATCCCTCTTCACCTAACTTTTTAAAGTATCCTCTAATAGTTGCAGGTGAAAATGTAATATTATACATAGATTTAAGTTGAGCAGAACCTATTGGTTCACAATGCTCAATGTAAGCACGAATAATAGAATGTAATAAAAACTCTTTTTTATCCATAAATCAAACCTATTTGTATCAATTGGCACTTGCTATATACAAGTGCTAGGAGGATTATAGCAAATTGGTTTTAATTTGTCAAGAGCTATCTAGCACTTATTTGCTTTAAGTGCTAAAAATATTAATTTTTCTTATTTACTAGTGCTGTAAATAGCGATATAATAACATATACAAAGAAAAATAAAAAACCTACTTGTAGTTCAGTTTTTATAATACCATCACTTTTAGGTGATAAATAAACTAAAAATATTGATAATACAAATATATCTGTCATTGAAACTTTAGATAATGATGAAGATAGTGATGCTAACTTTGATAATATATTTATATTTTTAAAAAATAATGCCATAAAAGATATGATTGTTTTTAATATTGGAAAAATAATAGAAAAGATCAATATAACTCCACCTACAAAATAGTTGTTCTGATTAAATAATTTTTCTATAGAACTTAATATACTATTTGATTCAAATTGTAAAATAATTATATCTGATCCAAAATTTTGTGTTACATACATAAGAAATATAGGTGATATTAAACCATATATTAAAAATATCATCGATTGTATATATAAAAAAGATATAACTATTTTTTTAGAGATAATAAAATATAACAAAAATGATATAAGTAATAAACTTAAAATATATATTGAGTTTGTTTGTATTTTCACTTTTATTTGTTTTAGTTCATCTTCGTAGTTAACTGTTTCTTGTGTAATATTTAGTTGTTTTGTATTTGTAAGTAAACTAACAAAAGTATTTAGTAAAGTACCTATTTTTTTTTCTACATTGTTATTTAATGTTTTTGTTTTACTATATTGTATATATGTTGCTTCATATTGTTTTGATAGATGGTATGTATTATTGATAAAATAAGCTAATATTGCAGTAATTGTAAAAATAATCAATAGTTCTATTGTTTTTTTCATTTTTTTCCTTTATAATATAATTATAACAAAAAAATATTTCATTTTGTAATGTTTTATTATTTACAATATATTTTATAGTATAATAAACATATATAAATAAAAGGCTAAATTTGGAAAGAATCGTAGAAGTAGAATCAGTATCGTTTGAAGAAAATAATACAGAAAACTCACTAAGACCTAGTATATGGGATGAATATATAGGACAAGAAAAAATTAAAAAAAATCTTCAAGTGTTTATTCAAGCATGTAAAAAAAGAGAAGATGTATTAGATCATATATTGTTATTTGGACCTCCAGGTCTTGGTAAAACTACACTATCTCATATAATTGCAAACCAAATGAATGCAAGTATAAACGTAACTGCAGCACCTACAATAGACAAAGCTGGTGATTTAGCAGCAATTTTAACAAATCTTGAAGAGGGAGATATACTTTTTATTGATGAGATTCATAGACTCAGTCCTGCTATTGAAGAGATATTATATCCTGCAATGGAAGATTATAGACTTGATATCATAATAGGAAGTGGCCCAGCAGCTCAAACAGTACAAATAGATCTTCCTAAGTTTACATTAATAGGTGCGACAACAAGAGCAGGAATGATAAGTAACCCTCTTCGTGATAGATTTGGTATGCACTTTAGAATGAACTTTTATGAACATGATGAATTAGCAAAAATAGTATCAATAGCATCAAAAAAACTTGAAAAAGAGACTCATAAAGATGCTAGTAATGAAATAGCAAAAAGAAGTAGAGGAACTCCAAGAGTTGCATTAAGACTTTTAAAAAGAGTTCGAGATTTTGCTGAAGTTGAAAATGAAGATACTATCACACTAAAAAGATGCCAATACGCACTAAATGAATTAGGTGTAAATGACAAAGGTTTTGATGAGATGGATATAAGGCTACTAGAACTTCTTATTTCAAATAAAGGTCGTGCTATGGGATTATCTACTATTGCTGCTGCACTTAGTGAAGATGAAGGGACAATAGAAGAAGCTATTGAACCATATTTACTAGCAAATGGATATATTCAAAGAACTGCAAGAGGAAGAGTACCAACAGTAAAAGCTTATGAGCTTTTTAGGTTAACTCCACCAGATATACAAATGAACGATAGTTTATTTACATAAAAAGGAAAATTATGACTATAGATATTTCAATATTAAAAACTATAACACTTTTATATGTAGAAGATGAAGATGGTATTAGAGCACAAGAATTAAAAGCATACAGTAAGCTATTTAAAAAGGTATTTTCATGTAAAGATGGACTAGATGCATATAATGAATACCTAGCAAATAAAGATGAAATAGATATTATTGTAACTGATATAAATATGCCAAATATGACTGGTCTTGAATTAATACAAAAAATACACCCTATTTCGGATATACCATTTATATTTACAACTGCATATAGTGATATAGATTATATGAAAACAGCTATTAATCTTGGAGCTACTAAATATATAACAAAACCAATCAATATAAAAACCGTAATAGAAGATATCCAAGAAGCAGTAGTAGAATATAGAAAAAATAAAAATGTACACACAATTGCAACAAAACTAATAGAAAAATCTAAAAGTACAGAATCTGAAATATCAAAATTGATAAAAGAGAAAGAGAACTTACAAAAAGAGCTTGAGTTATATAAAAGTATTACAAAAAATCATACATCAAAAATATTAATAAATAAAAATGCTTTAATAATAGAAGTTGATGATAGTTTTTGTAATATGTTTAAATATAAAAAAGAAGCTATATTAGATAAAAATATATCTGCAATTTCATCATCTGTCTCTGATAATATTATTTTTCAAAAATTAATGCTTGAATCTTTATACGAAAAAAAGTTCAAAATATCTAATCACAATATTAAATTAGCAGATGATTCGATTTTAGAATGTGCAATAACAATAAATCCTATATTTAATACCCAAACTTTATATTTAGATAAATATGAAATATATTTTTCTAAATCTTAATTTGTAATCTTTTTAATAGCATTTATATAGCTTAGATTTGAAAGATTGTTATTCTTTTTATAAGCTATATCAAAAGCCGTTCCATGATCTACTGATGTTCTTAAAATTGGAAGATTTAAAGATACATTAATAGACTTATCAAAGTATAAAGCTTTTAGTGGAGCTAAACCTTGATCATGATACATAGCAACAAAATATTTATAGTTTTTTCTAGCATTTGGGCTAAATATAATATCTGGTACTTTACAACCTTCAAATATCTTTTGTTTTAGGTTTTTATTTATATCATCTATAGCTTTTGTAATAATAAGCTCTTCATCACCTAAAACACCATTGTCCCCTGCATGTGGATTTAGTCCTAAAACTGCTACTTTAGATGGTTTTTCACTTTTATAAAAATCTTGTAAAAACTTATATAACTTATCATATGTGATACTTAAAGCTACTTTTTTAAGTGGTATATGTTCTGTAAAAAGTGCTATGTACATATCTTCACACCCTAGCATCATAATGGCATCTTTTTTAAATATATCTCTTAACATATCTGTATGACCTACATAAGAGATACCAGCTTTACTCCATGATTCTTTATTGATTGGTAAAGTACAAATTGCATCTACTTTTTTCTTTTTTGCTAATTTTATAGCATCTTTAAATGAATCATACGAAAACTGTCCAGATTTTTTACTAACTTTTCCTGGCTTTATTTTAAAATCACCTTTTGTTTTGTATAGTTTAAAATCTTTTGGTATTTTTAGGTCTAATTTTTTAGCTGCTTTTTTTAGTAAGCTTTTATTTATACAATATATTGGTGTACATAACTTTGATATAGTTTTATGATTTTGTAAGGCTAATTGTATCCCTACACCATTTATATCACCAAGTGAGATTGCTACTTTTTTCATTATTTTATTAAACTTTTCATCTCTTTTATAGCTTCACTTAATCCTGTAAATACAGATCTTGCAATAATACTTTGACCAATATTTAATTCATCAATTTCAAGTATTTCAGTGATTAGCTCTACATTTTGATAGTTTAGTCCATGACCTGCTGCTACTTTTATCTCTAATTCTTCTGCTAATTCAGCACAAGATACTATTGCATCGTAAGCTTGATTTAGTTTAGCTGATAGCTCTTTTCTACTTAAGTCAAGTTCAGCAATACTATGTGCTGATCTATTAAGCCCAGAAAATAACATAGCATATACATTTGCAAATGTACCTGTATGAAGTTCTACCCAGTTTACATCTAGTTTATCACTTAATTTTACCATTTTTTCTGTAGGGTCTATAAAAAGAGATACTTCAATACCAGCATCTCTTACTGTAGATATAGCTTTTTTGATTGCTTCAAAGTTATTTTCTAAATCAAGTCCACCTTCTGTTGTAACTTCATTTCTGTTTTCTGGTACGATTGTTACTCTATGTGGTTGAAGTTCACAAGCAATTTTTATGATATCTTCATTTATACTACATTCAAGATTTACTGGAAGTTGTGATTGTTCAATAATAGCTTTTGCATCTGCATCGTTTATATGTCTTCTATCTTCTCTTAGATGAATAGTGATTTGATTTGCACCTGCAAGTTTACAAATACCCAAAGCATCTAATGGATTTGGATCGTTTATTTGTCTAGCTTCTCTTAAAACTGCGATATGGTCTATGTTTACACCTAGTAGCATTTTGAATTCCTTGTTATTAATTATAAGTGATTATAGCGAATAATATTTGAAGTTTTGATTTATAAAAAGCCCTAAAGGAGGAAGGGCTATATTTAAAATTAGTTAGACTATTCTAATTTTTCTTTGCTTATATGTAAGTCTAACAAAGAAGTGTTAATTAATTGTTAATTTTAGTGCTTTACAAACATACCATGTACTAATACTGCAATATATCCAATAATAAGTCCTAAAACTATATCAAAAGCAAGTGCAGGTAATGCATGAAATGTAGTTTCATATATATGATGAACATACTCAATATTGTGTGTAAAAATACCACCAGCAACCATAAGCATAGCAATAGTTCCTACAACAGCTAATATTTTTATAACTCTTGGTAATGAAGCAACTA
>Ga0256837_1001233_pt1 | contig 18160 bp, 20 predicted proteins | sample 4562384metaG_FD_185976 | JGI IMG/M metagenome (GOLD analysis project Ga0256837, IMG submission 185976) | Hydrothermal vent microbial communities from Guaymas Basin, Mexico - 4561-384 | ecosystem: Environmental > Aquatic > Marine > Hydrothermal vents | place: Mexico: Guaymas Basin | collected...
TTAAGACTCAAAAGTTTGATGAAGTGAGCTGGACATATCTACAACCTAGTAAGATTGCACACCACAACAGACAAGAGAGAAAAGCCAACAATGTGCTTGTGAGTTACATCCCTAAAATGGTCGCAAATCTCAAAAAATATAGAGCAGTTTATGACTATGCTGAGAAAAAGTATGGGGTAAACCGTGAGATAATCGCAGCCATACTCCTAAAAGAGACAAAACTAGGAAAGATACACCCAACACATGATGCATTTATAGTCTTTAACACTATGGTTGTTCGCTCCAAACCAAACTCTAAGAGGGAAAAATGGCTTATAAAGATGGGCAAAACAAATATGGCTTCTATCATCAACTACTGCTACAGAAAAGGAGTAACACCTGAACAGTGTAACCTCCCATCATCCTATGCAGGAGCAGTCGGAATCCCTCAGTTTATGCCAAACAGTTTTATCTATGCAAAATCTTATAAAGGGAAGGTAGCTGATCTTACAAAGATGGAAGATGCTATCCTCTCTACTGCCTACTTTTTACATACAAAAGCAGGGTTTGATACTCTTATAGATTGGGATAAGATGGGTAATGTTCCAGAGATAGAACAAGCTTGGTATGATTATGATTTTACACATAAAAATGCCTCTTTTGTCTATGAGAAGAGTAGCAAAACAGATAAAATATATAACTGTTTTACAAAAGATAAACCAAAGTTAAAATATCTACGAGACTATACAAAAAAGATTATGCGTTATAACAACTCGTCAAACTACGGAGTAGGAGTAATGAGACTCGCTTATGAAGCTCATTATGATTTAGACTAGCTATCTTGCATAAGAACTAACTCTAAACTTCCACTCACATAGTTTGCAAAAAAAGTCAAAGTTTCTAAATCTTGAGGCTCAAAATCCCCACGAGATTTATTTAAAAGTTGTATAACACCCATAACATCTCTTTTTGAATTAAAGATAGGAATAGTAATCATATTTCTCGTTGTGTAACCACTTTTTTTATCTATTTTCGGTAAAAATCTTGAATCTTCATAAGGATTATTTACAATTTGTGGCTCTTTTTTCAGATAAGTATCACCTACTATACCCGACTCAAGACTAATCACAATTCGCCCAATACCATCACTATGTTTTGTCCATAAAATCTGATCTTCAATATCTACTATAAAGATAGAACATCTATCAGCATTTACCAACTCTTTAGCCTTAGAAGAGATAAGATCTAAAACATTATCCATCTCCTCTAGTGCCATTAACTCTTTACCAAAATCAGCAATCTCATTAAATTTTCTCATTAAATCTCTTTTTTTAGATAGTCATTAGTGAGTTCTAAAAAACCACTAATATAGTGCGAAAAGAATATCATAAATTTCACATCATCTTGATCAAAACCATCTTCTTTATTAAGCAGTTGAAAAACTCCTAAAATTTCACGTTTTGAACTAAAGATAGGAGCAGTAATAACACTCTTCGTAATAAAACCTGTCTCTTTGTCAATCTCTGATAAGAAGTTAGGATGTGAGTAGGGATCATTTGTCACTATGGGCTTTCTCTCATGAAGAGTCTCTCCGACAAGTCCTTTATCTGATGGTATCACTATTCGCTCAACATTGTCAGCTAGTGTAGTCCAAAAAGTCTTATCTTTTGGATCATAAATAAAGATAGAACAGCGTTCAGCTTTCATAACATTTTTGGCATATAAAGAGATAAGAGGAAGCCCCTGAGAAAGTGTCTTTTTTTCTAAAAGCTCTCTTCCAAATTGTGCTAAAGTATGGTAAGTATTTGCATAAGTCATTATTTATATCCTCAATCACTATTTTTTAGAGACAATTATAGTGTAATTAGTGTAAAATGTTATCAAAAAAAGGCTAAACAATGACTAAAACAACTATATGGCATAATCCTAGATGTTCTAAATCAAGAGAAGCACTCTCAATCGCAGATGAAAATGGTGTAGAAGTTACAATTATAAAGTATCTTAATGAATCACCATCACGAGAAGAGTTATCAGAGACTCTCAAACTACTTGGTTTTTCTACTGCTAGAGAGTGGATGAGAACAAAAGAAGACATCTATAAAGAGCTTAATCTTCAAGATATAGAAGATGAAGAGAAACTTTTAGAAGCTATGTTTCAAAACCCAAAACTTATAGAACGTCCAGTTATCATAAAAGGGAACAAGGCAATCATCGGTCGCCCGACTTCTATCATTGCCGAGTTTTTAAAGGCTTAATCTCTCTATACTCACACCGTTATCTTTGATAAACTTTGAGATAACTTCCGAGTGAGTATGCTCATATGGTTTTGCATAGACTATACGTTTTATCCCTGTAGCTATTATATTTTTACTACACTCACTACATGGTTCAAGTGTCACATAAATTGTTCCACCCTCTATGCTTATCCCCTCACGAGCAGCCCAAATAATAGCATTCATCTCAGCATGAATCTCATAAGTTTTACTCCACTCGTGATGTTCAGAAGTGTACTCACCATCCCAATAATCGCAACAGTTTACATAACCTGCTGGAGTTCCGTTGTAACCAGTACTCAAAATTCGCCCATTTTTAACAATCACAGCACCAACTTGCTTAGAGACACACTTTGATGCCTTCGCTAGTTCAAACGCTATGTTAATAAAATTTTTATCATTTAACATCTATTTCACTTCTCTTATTATATTTATATCCGCATTATGACGAAGTCTTGCGAAGTAATCACTCAGTACCTGTTCACGTTTTTCTGCCATTATAGAGTTTATAATCTGGCGTTTCACACTCGCTAAACCACCCTCTTTAGCCGACTGAACACTCTTAATGTAAAAACTCATAAATCCACCTTTACCATTTGGAATCACTTTTGTAAAAGAGTTTAACCTTGTTTTTTCAAGAAGTGAAGCAAGTTCTGGGGAGATTTTATCATAAGGTAAAACTTGTTCATTTGTTAAAATATTTGGAGAGTAGAACATAGGATTATCTACCTTTGTTTGTAAGGCATTTCTATCTTTAGAGTCGTAGATGATAACCGTAAAAGAGGCAGGATGTTTATAGCTGTTTTTATGTAAATCGTAATACTCTTGAATCTCTATATCACTAGGCTCACTCATTGATGTATAGGCAATGGCTTGATAGAGTTTTTGAGAGAGTAGTTTTTGTTTGATTTTTGCCTTAAATTCTGTAGAAGAGAGACCATTTGACTCACGAACTGCATCATAAAACTCGCTAATATTCATATGGTTTCTTGAAGCCATCTTCTTAATGTCATCATAAACCTCAGAACTATCAACTTTAATCTTTCGCTCATCTATCTCTATCTCTTCTAACTTTTGACGAATCAAAATATCTGAAGCTTTTTTACTATCTACTCTTGAGAGTTTCATCTCTGTTTTTATATCTAGTAGAGTAATAGCCTTATCTTTTACTACTATAGCAACTCCATCATAAACCTCTGCATTTAAGAGTCCAACAAAGAGAAAAGTCAATAATATTTTATACATACATAGTCCATTTTATAAATTAAAATCTTATTTTATCCTCTTTTTACCAATAGGGGAATAAAGACTCTTTTAAATTTTACACGCTATAATTAACATTTATAATTATAAGGTGTTTATAGTGAGAATTTTTATTTATTTGTTTATCGTACAACTTTTTGTTTCCTCTTCCCTTTTAGCTAACTGTGAGCTTATAGAAAATGAAACTTATGATGCTTATCAACAATTTCAAGAGGCTGAGTCTCTTCATAGTGACAAGAAATATAGTGAAGCCTATGATATGCTTCTTAAAAGTTTTCAAACATATAGTCCACGGGCTAATAAATTAACACTTCAATATTCATGTATAACATATATACCTGGTCCATACTCACCAACTATTAAAAAATATACTAAAACTGGTACATTTGATTTTGATAGAACTGCATTAGGTGTAGAGATAAAACATCAGCTAAGTCCTGCACCTTATGTATTTATTCAATTTCAAAAAAACAGAACTATTGTTTCTGCAATCAACAGTGTGAAAACATCAAGAAATGATATACCAAAAAGACTTCCACTTGAAAAATTTTCGGTGACCATAGATGGAACAGCATTTCAATTTGGAACACTTAAAGTTGGAAAGCCTGAAACAGTTACAAAGAACAGATTTTTTACACCAAATGACACTATTAAAACAAGCGAAGAGTTTGGTTTTAAACTTTACAAATAAAGGGGATATAATGATAAAAAAAATAGCTACAACACTTCTACTAACTTTTGCTGGGCTTCAAGCACAGACACCACCACCAGAGATGAAATACTTTATTAATATAAATAAAGATTTCAAAGGGATTTTACATTTTGAAAATAGTAAAAAACAGACTGATATCAAATACTATAACATAACATCTAGAGATAAAATTCCGTTTTATGCACCAACTAAAGAGTTTAGTTTTACAAGCTTAAACAAACAGCCAACTCTTAAGAGTTTAATTGTTGGTAATAAAAATAAACATATGGTTTATAACCTTGCAAGTTTATCTGAGGATGCTATAGAAGAAGCAGATATTAATGCAGAAGATATAGCATCAAGTGCAATAATTTACAATGCAGATGACTTACCAAGTGAAGTCTTAGAAAAAAAGCTTATTCATACTATTGAGAGTCTTATGCTCTCTATTTATGAGACGAAAAAAATTCCTAAGGGAGCTTTCTATCTCTACGAACCTCATAAGAAAATGCTTATAAAAGTTGCATTTAAAAAAGAGGGTCATGAGCGATTAAAAATAGGTTCTAAAACATGTTCAACAGAGACTGATGTCTTAGAAATCGCAGGAAGAAATAAAAGACTTATTAGAGTTTATACAAATGGAGCACCTTTAAAAGTAGAGTCATACTCTAAAAAATGGTCTTTTGTAATAGCAGGGGTAGGTAAAACTAAAAAAGTTCGTATTTCAAACAAAGAGATAGCATTTAAAGTTTTTAAAGATGAAGTTATAGATAAATATGGTGACTACAATGTAAAAATTCTTTCTCAAACTGTAGAAACTGATATGTTTGATAAAATTTATATGACTAAATTTCATGTTTCAAAAAAACTTACTGATAAACAGTTGAAAAAATATCTTCAAAAATATACAAAAAACAATAGAAGAATGGAATATGCTACAAGTAAGAAAGATGCTTATGTTTTTAAAGTTTCTAATAGTGATGTTATGGATTTATTAGAAAAGAAATATGAGATTGAAGATGACAAATATTACTGGAAAGAGAGTAGAAAAGTTATAGATCTTAATAAACTTTTACAATTTAACAATCAAGCTAAAGATGAAGATAGTGACTATGAAGATCTCTTAGAGACATATCTCCATACAAAATATAAAGATTTTAAAATTTCAGATTTTAAAGAGAGTGAAAATGCTATGGGAAAAGTAACAAAATTAAAGTACACACTAAGTGCACTCTATCCTATTGACAATGATTTACTCTACTCTTTTGCTGTAAAAGCTATGCAGAAAGAGTATCCTAAAAACAAATTTACAAATAGACTAGAGTTTGTAAAATCTAAAAAGAGTTGGAAGCTTTATATCTCTAAAAGTGCAGTACAAAATAGTGCCTGTGCAAAAGTAATTCCTTTAATTAAGAGTAAATATAAAGATGGTATGTGTCAACAAACTGCACAATCAAAACATACATCTGATGATACGAAAGGAATCTTAGCTAGTTTTATAGCAAGACATTATAAGGACTTAGATATTTTAAATACAGAGATAAACTATGGTAATGATAGTGTAAGTTTTGACTACTTAGGTGACTTAACAAAGGTTCAAAATGGCTGTAAATAGAATCATTCGATTAGTTCTTCTTTTAACTATTTTTGCACTTGAAGCAGATGCAAAACTTATAGGTAGTATAGGTTTTGTCTCTCCAAATTATCCTGATTTTGGACGATACCGTCCATCACAAGATGTTTCAGAATTTTTTGATGAATTTATAGAAACAGCTAATCAATCCTACTCAGATGCAGGAGTTGCAGTTGTAAATAAGTTAAATATGAAACGTGGAGAGGTTATATTTAATGATATTGAATATGATGGTGTTCTTATGATCCCTTCTGAAGAGAATAGAGAACAGATAGAGAAATTTTACAAAAAAAATAGTATCCGTTTTTTAAAAAGGATTGCAGAAGCAAATCATGTAGATATACTTTTATACTCAAGTTTTAATAAAACAAAATTAAAAAGAATTTTAAAGAAAAAATCATCTACAAGTGTTTTAGTCTATAGAATTTTTGCTTATGATGTTCAGAGTAGTTCTAAAAAATCTGAATATATTAAGATAAAAATAACAGATTTATTTGATTCACCAGATTACGATCCAGAGCAACTTCAGTCACTTTTTGTTGAAAACTATATTAAAATTTTCCAAGAGCTTTTAGGACATATGAAAATTATTGGTAGCTCTTATACAGAAGAGAGTGCTTCATCTAAAAATGAAGTTGTAGAAGATTCAAAAGAATCTAATGAAGAGAGATCCAATAAAGAAGAAAATAATGACAATGGAGATTGGTAATGAGATTTTTTACACTTATACTCTTATTAACGGTATATAGTTTTGCTAATGAGTATAAAAGAATAGCGATTATTCCTTCTAACATAAACTACACAAAAGAGTCTGCAGAAGAGTTTTCTGAAATTCTATATGATTCAGTTGCAAATGCTGTAGCTGAGTATAATTTTGCTCAAAAAGTTCCTCAGAATATGTATCAATTAAGAGGTCCTCTTTTAGCACAAAAGAAGTACCAAACAGAGATTAGAAATGCACATAACACAATTAAAAATGCTCCTTTTAAATTTATGGAAAAACATAAACTTGATAAACTTTTACTTATGGACTTTAATACAAATCGTGTTGTCCGTATGATGAATAGATGTAAAAAACTTTGTAATGTAAAAATATCTTTTATCGCTTATACAATAGGGGAAAAACCATTTTCTAAAACACTTACATATCAATACAACGGTGAATCTTGTCTTTTATCAGATAAAAGTACAGACTCTTTAAACAGATCAATATCACACTATCTTAGTAAATAATGCATTTTAATAGTTTTGTTTTAAGAATCATCTTTGCTAAAAAGCAATTTACTATCTTTTTGATAATGTTTATATCAACTTTTTTAGTTATGATTTTTTTTCTTTTTTTCAAAACTTTTACAACTTACTATATAGATGAGTTAAAACTTATCTATCCCTCTTTATATCTTGTAAAAGATAAAAAGATAGATACTTATGCCTTAAAAGAGTTAGATGTATATGCAGAAATCTTTGAACTAAATGTCGATAATTTTCCTCTCTCTTTTGATAAAAAAGAGAGTTTTACACTTGGCTCTTTAGGAATCCGTAGTTTTGATAAATCTCATACCCCTAAAATGTTAGATAGCACAGATTTAAACAATACTATCTATCTCTCTCAAAAAATCTATAAACTTTTAAAAAACAGTAAGAAATTTAAAAATATTCTCTATATTAGATCAGATGTTGATTCTAAAATATATAAATTTAAAGTTAAAGAGTTTAAGCTACATGATAACTCTAAATGGATACTTCTATCAAATAGTGTTGCATCTAAACTCTTTAGAGAAGAACTTTTTAATAAAGCCTCTTTTTACTCTAAAGATAAAAGCTCTAGTGAAGAGTATTTAAAACAGAGACTTCAAAAAGCATTTTCAAATATTATATACACATGGGAGGAGCATATCTCTTTAGTGAGTCGAGCGCTTAAAGAGAGTATGCTTTATCTTTTCTCGTGGGTAACATTAGCTATTGCTGTTTTAAGTGTCACATCTATCATCTTTTTCACAAGAGAACTAGCTGATGACTTAACACACTTAACAAGACATGCTTTCTTTTATGCAGTAAGTCTAAGATTTGTTTATATCTCATATCTTCTTATCACAAATATTATACTTATAACTATTATTCTTACATCCTATACACTCGCATATCTTGTAAATGATTTTATAACTCTCTCTTTATGGAATGTAGAATCTTACTCTAATCTACAATTTTTGTTATATCTTATTGGTATAACTTTTATTATTACTGCTATCTCTATTTATATAGCTCTTAATAGACTCTATTACTCTAAATCATATGGACTTTCACGTGTTTAATTCTCTTAAATCTCATCTTTTTTTTAGAATCATTAAAAATGAAACATCTTATCTGCTAAGTAGTATGATAATGTTTACTTCACTCTTTTTTATTCTATTTATTTTATTTATGAGTAAAGAAATTTTTATTCATTATTCTGATTCTAACTCTATGTTACTTCCAAAGAGTCTAATCGTAATAGATGCAGACTTAAAGTCTGTCAAAAAAACTTTAGCAGAAAATGCTATTTCTCAAGACTCTCTACTTATTGCACAGAGTAAGAACTACCCTGATTTAGCAATATACTCTAATATTAATGGTCAAAAATCTCTTCCAAAAAAGTTCACACTCTTAAGCTTTGATATTCAAAACAGTACTGAACTTACTTTTGAATGTAATGATAAAAGAGAGGAAGTCAAACTACTAGACATCTCCCTTAAACGCCATAAAAACTGGGTATTTAAAGTGAATAAGCTCTCTTCGTGTCAAGCAAAGAGTGATCTATACCTTATAACAAAAAATTCAAAAATCAAGATGAAACTCAAAAGAAATTCATCCTATGCAAAGATTGTATATAAGGCAAATATAGAAACAGACAAACTCATCTATCCATTCCTTATAAATTTAGAAGAGAAACTTTTCTTACACTATTTTGCTTACTCAAAGTATTTTGTATCTCTTGATAGTAAATTAAGTAAAGAGACTCAAGAGCATGCAAAAATGTTAAACTCTTTATTTAAGATTATTTTTGCGAAAAAAAGAGAGAGAGCACTCTTAAATCATGAGGCCTATACTTTTTTAACAGCTTATAAAAAAATCCCTTTTACTATTACACCTCTCAACAAAGAGTTTACTAAGTCTATCACTATACTAGATGAACTGGCATTAAATATCACAAATGATAAGAGCTCTTTTAGTAAATATCTCATCATAGCAAACCTCTCATCATTTAAAAATATTCATTATGATAAAACAGTTATCTTCTGTAAAAAAGATTCTATAAATCCAAATATATTCTCTAAAGCTATCAAGATAAATAGAGAGGATTTTCACACCGTACAACAGAGTTCATCACTTAAGATAAATACAACAATCTTTGTAACACTCTTTATACTCTTTATACTTATGCTTGCACTTATAAACTCATTTGTTTCTAGAAACTATAAACTCTATCAAGCAACTTTTAGTATTTTAATTTTTCATGGATTTAGATTTAAAATAGTAACTTTTATATTAGCCCTACTGCTTTTTACTACTCTTCTTCTCTCCTATCTCCTAAGTACTTTTTTACTAAATGAGGTCAATTGTATATTTAATCTCTACTATGTAGATTTAATAAGATTAAATTTTGAATATAATTACATAGTAGGATTTTTTATCCTAAGTATCATAGCTAGTTACCTTTATGAATCAAAAGCCCAAAATAACATTATAAATAAAGCGAAGGGGAGATAAATGAATGAAACAACTACACTAGAGCTAAGAGGTGTTAATCAGTTTTTTAATGATGAATACCTTTTTGAAGAAGATGTAAACTTATCTATAAAACAAAATAGTGCCACTCTTCTTTATGGAGGAAGTGGTTCAGGAAAGACATCTCTATTAAATGTATTGATAGCACTTGTAACATCAACAAAGGGTGGCGTTTACTGGAATGGCAAAAAAATAACTTCTCTAAAAGAAGCGAATAAACTTCGAGCCAACTATATGAGTGTTCTTTTCTCAAATTTCTCTTTTATTAGTGAGTTATCTATCAAAGAGAACATTCTTCTTGCAGCTACACTCTGTAAGGTAGAAAATGCTGAGGAGAACCTTCAAAAAATCACTCAAACTATTTTAAATTTTAAAGAAGAAGATGAGAACATTGACTTAGGAACACTTATAGAGAAAGAGTCCGTAAATGCTCTTTCAAATGGTCAAAAAGAGATTATAGTTCTAGCCTCCACTCTTCTACTTCAAACAAAGTTTTTTATAGGAGATGAGATGTTACGCTCTTTTCCTGATAAAACAAAAGTGATTCTTTTTAAACGACTGATAAACTACTTTAAAGAAGAAAAAATTGGTTTCTTTTATGTCACACACTGGCCTGAAGCATCAGAAATCATGAGAGAGAGTGGCTTTGAACATACCATTTATCATGTTAAAAACAAAAAATTACAACTAGCATAGGAGATATAATGCGAATACTACTTTTAGGACTACTACTTATAACTAGCGTTTACGCTAAAACTTTTGGAATTGTTATTGAAAATAACAATAAACTCAAGCTAGATGATGCCTTAAAGTCTCAGATAGAGACTATCTTTGCACAACAAGATGTTAACTATGTTGGCAGTAATAGTGTCGATGTTTTCATAGATAAAGATAAAAAGATAAAAAAACTCTATACACACTCTGGAGTTGAAAAACTTATTGAGTATGCACAATCTAAGAACTATGACACAATAGCAATTGTTGAGTATAAAAAAGGTTCAAAATTTCTCTCTATACAAGTTGTTGTAGCAGATAAAAAAGTCCAAGATAGAAAATCAAAATCTACAGCTTTTCACCCTCGTTTAGACAGAGAACTAGCAAAGAGTATTCTCAGTAGTGTCTTAACACTCAACTATGAATTAGGAGCTTTAAATGTTAAAAATGTTTACTAAAATTTTACTTGTATCTTCAATAGTAATACTAAGTGTAGGGTGCAGTAGTTCAAATAAAGAGCTTGATGGGCTTAATGACACAGAGTACAAAATCGTTAAAGAGCGTCAAGATTTTGAAAAAGCACAAAAAGCTGATATGAATTTCAATATTGATAAAAATACAGATAAAAGTCTTACTATGCTTTTAGATGCTCATATAAAAATCATGTATAAAATAAACCTCAAAGGGGAGAAAAGAACTAAAATTAAAAATATTCTTTATATAGAACTCAATTCTAAAAAAAGAGTACACTTAAATAAACTTCTTATAGAGAAAAAAGATTACTATTTTGATAGTGTTAACAATGCTGTTTACATAGCTATAGTGGTTCCATATATTTATCTACTTGATAAAAAATTCACTCTTGATATAGATATGACTATGGTTACAAATAAACGTCAGTTAGCTACAAGAGAGGTAAGTATGTTGTATGAAACAGCTCCTATGCAAGATAATAAGGAAGATTATATAAGTTTTAAATACTCTAAAAACTTTGAAGCTGATAATATAGATCCCTATATACTATCAATGATAAATAGCGAATTAGAACATGCTAATTTATCTGCCTTTGATAGTGCATATAAAAAAAGACACCAAAAAATCTTCAATGGTAATAATTAAATGATAAAATTTCTCTTTTTTACACTGTTAATATCTCTAAATCTAAATGCTTTAGAGGTCACGATCAATAGTGATAACTTTAATAGAGTATCTACTACACTATCTTCAGAGAACAATATTAATAAACTGATTAGAGAACATCGAGTACCCTACTCGCAGTTTGCTCAAAGAACTACTGATAACTTTGATAATAGCTCAAATAGAAGTGCTATACATAGAGAGTATGCAAAACTAAAGATGCTTCTTGTTTCCCTTCCTAAAGAGACTAAAAAATCAGAATTAAAAGATGCTCTTAGAACTGCTTTTTTTAAACAGTTTGCTTCAAAAAAAGAGGAGTTCTCTTTTGTATATAAAATCTCCTATCCAAATGCTCAAAAGTTGAGTGGAGATGATGTTTTTGAAGCCCTCCAGAAAAAAATCTCTCTATATATATTAAATAAATATGGTATTTCAAATATCCAAGATAATGCAATTTTAACAAACAGTGGAATGAGTAGCTCTACAAAAAACTATACCCTAGGAACAACTGAGTCAAACTTTTTAAATAACTTTGACAATGCTTACCACTATGAGCAAGATAAAACAACAAGAAGTGGAGTAGTAAGTTTTATATTTTACCCTTTTGTAATGATAAAACAGAACCATAACTTAAGTGGTGAAAGTTTTGTAAAAGGGCATCAAAATGTTGTAACAGAATTTGAAGAGATAAAAGATGATAATGGTTTTTCTAAAATAAAATTTACTCTAGACAAAGATGATAAAGAGAAGATTAGTGCATTTATCACTAACTATACTAAAAATTATTCAGTTGATATATCAAAAAGTGTAAATCAAATTTCAAATAAAATATTGAAATACAATCGTATTGCGATCTCCCTTTTTGATGCCTATCCTGAGTGCCAGACTATAGCCTGCCTTGATAGAACAATAAAAGCTAAACTTGACTCTTTTTCTACAATTAAAAAGCATAAAATATATATCTATAATGTTGATTTGTCAAATGATGATGATTTGGAGTATGTAATAATTCCTGCATTTAGAAAACTTAAAAAGTACCTTAGACGTGATACACAGATGAGTTCACTTGAAGATACAGAGATGATTGATGGAGATAAATTTTCCAAAAAGACTATGGAGTCTAAATTTGTAGCAGTTGTTAAAAATGTTACAGTAACACCATATATTAAAGAGTCCAACAGACTAGGTTTACACTTTAAAGTAGATGTCTCTTTTGAAGAGTCAGACCTCTGTTCTCAATATGTTTTAGGAATGAGTAAAGATAGACTCTATGGTCTGAGATTTGTAAAACTTAAATCTGATGATACTACTATTGAGGTAGCACAGACGGAGTTAACAAACACTATCTTCAATAAAATCTATCCTAGAGCACCTAAAGAGAAACAGTGCCAAAAAACCAGAGGTAGAGATAAACCTGTTAACTGCTTATCTTATGATACTCTCGATAAATTTCTAGAAAAACTTAATAAAAAATCGAGAAAATATAGTTATAGATTTTTTACTTGTAAAGAGGCTCTCTTTTTCTCAACCTGTGGTGGTAAGCAGAAGTTCTGTTGGGGAAATAATGTTGAGTATAAAAAGTATGAGTTTCTTAGAGATGGAAAGTATGATTTAACTATCAAAGATGTTGCAAAAAAAGAGGAAAATGGACTTAATCTTTATGATTTATGTGGGAACACATCTGAATACTGTATAGATAAACGTGGTTGGTATAGAACATTTGGTAGTAGTGTAGGGAAGCTAGAGCCTCGTATCTATAAAAATAGTTATTCTGATGTAAGTGGTATCCGATTAGTAAGAGAGAGACGATGAAAAACTACACACTATTAACACTTCTTCTTTTAAGCCAACTCAATGCAAAAGAACCTGCTTGGATAAATGACCCAACTATGGGTGGTAAATATATCGGTGCTATAGGTTGTGCTAATGATATAAACAACTCAGTAAGACAAGAGAAGATAGCTCTTCTTCGTGCAAAAGGTTCTATATCTCAAGCGATTGAAACAGATATTGAAGATAAGTCACATCATGAATCAACACTAGATAATGATGTTTTTGAAGAGGAGTTTAGCTTTGAATCAGAACAAACAAGTAGTACAACTTTTGAAACAAAACAGATGGCTACTTACTTAAATCAAGATAAACTTTTATGTGTTTGGATTGTTAAAAAATAGAAACCTTACTATACAAAGATCTTTTAAAGGTCTTTGTATGCTACCTTATAAACTTTCATTCTTCTTCTCACTCTTTTTAAATAGTGCTTAGGCTCGTCAAATCTTAAATCACTAAGTAAACGATCATATACTTGCTCAGGAGTAAGTGCATTAATCTTTGGTGCTGCTACATTCATATTGTATTTATGTGTAAATGCCCATGCTATATTTCCTGCACCTGTATTATAAGCAGCAATGGTACAGTAGAGTCTACTTTTAGGATTTTTAATCTTTCTAAGGTATCTATAGTAAAGAATATAGAGGTATCCACTACCCATTTGAATATTATTTGTACTATTATAAAGATAAGTTGCACTTGGCATACCTTTTTTCTTGTAAATAAGCTTGTAAGAATCTCTCCCTGCTGAACGAGGAACAATCTGCATTAGACCAAAAGCGGGAATATGGGATTTAGCAAAAGGATTAAAATCACTCTCTGTTTGCATAATTGCAAAAAGCAACTCTTTTGGAAGTTTAAATTTTCTTGAGTTTTTAGCCACTTCACCTTGATAAACAGCAGAGAGTCTTAGTTTTGTATTTTTTGGTAACTTTACTTTTACCTTGTAAACTCTCTCTTTTTTATCTTTCGCTTTTGCTGATGTTATTCTACTATTACCTAGTGTTTTAGTCGCATACATATTTACTTCTGATTTACTAGGTTTAGAGCCAAAGATAAGTGGAGCTAAGATAGGTGTTGCTTTTACTGTTGAAGTTACAACATCTGGAGAGTGAGAAATTTTTGCTACTTTTTTCTGTAATGGATCTGTTTGCACTACCTCTTTAGTATTTTTACTCACAATATATGAGATACGCTCTTTAAGTTTACTTGTAGCATCTTTTAAGTTTTTTGCTATTACTTCAACTGTATAACTATTATCTTTAAAGTCAACCTCTGAACGGCTCTTTTTATCTTTCGTGTAACTAACCCACTCTGTTTTTGTTGAAAGTTTAGGATCTTTCCAGTAAGTTTTTAACTCTTTTTTATAGTTGTTATACTCTTTATCAAGCTGTGCTTTATAATCAGTGAACTCTTTTTGTTGTGCCTGTTTTGATGCTTGAAACTCTGCCATCATCTTTGCTATAGCATCATCTCTCTCCCCTGAGAACAGAAGTGTACTAAGTGCTAATGTTACTAATATTTTTTTCATTATCTAACCTTTATTTTTGTGTCATCTCTTTACGAAGTCTTTCAAACTCTTGTGGATATTTTTTCTGTAACATTCTTAAAAAATTAATATCATTTATATCCTGAGACATAACTACTGCTTTCCATCTCTGATACTTCTCTTCTGAAATCTTTTTTATCTCTTTAACTTTTTTATCTACATTCTCTTTGATGTTCTCTTTTGCTTCTTCTTTTACTACAACAGGACTCTTTTTTTCTACTGTTACATTTTTATCTATCACTTTTGCAACAACTGGAGCTACTACTGCTTTAACTACCTTTTTTACCTCTTTTGGAATCAAAGATTTTCCAACATTGATAGTTACTAACTTTGGAGCACTCGTTTTTTGTGGTGTTTGAATCTCATACTCAAAATCATCAATCCCTACAAAACCTTTTTCAGATACATACTGAAAACTACCACTTTCATGAAGTGTCACATCACCATGCATCGGTTTTCGTGTGATAGTAAATTCAAAATTATCACTCGCTATCGGTGTTAAGGTCTCTGCAAATCTAGCTTCACTTGTTGTCGTAAATTTCTTAGTTTTTGCATTATTAAAGACTGCTAGCTCTTGAGATGTTAAAAAATTCAAACTTACTGTATTTTTCTCACCAGGTGTTGTATCTATCTCACCACTTATGTTTTGACCAGCATACTTCACAACATATCGAGCTTCCCCACTACACTGCTTAATACTCTGAGCCATATTAGCTTTGATAATCTGCCCATTTACAACAATATTTGGTTCTTTATCTGTCAAAAATATAACAGTTGGATAAGCTTGCCCCTCTAAATCTTTAGAGAGTGTCTCATTTTCAAAGAGATCATTATCAAAAGAGTCAATTAAAGGACATTTTCCTTTTGCTGTTATCTTATAGGTATGATCTCCATCTTTAATAAAATACTTTTTATTGTTTTCAACTTTTTTACCATCTAAAGTAATCACAATATCATCAGCACCATTTACATGAAATAGTACAAACTGAGGAAATGTCTTAGCTTGAATCTCTACTAATAGTTTTCTCTTCTCATTAAGTTGACTGAAATTATTTGACTTATAAACATCTGGAAAGAGTTTTATAAGTGCCTTTGTTACATCGAGTTGCTCATAAAGATTATCTTTAATATTTTTATATCTCTTCAGAGGATCTTTAGAGAGACTTTTTTCACTTATTCGCATTGCATCTGCATACATTTTTTGAGTAATGTGAAGGAGTTCCTCTTTTTTTATCATCAAACAAACATCGCCATCTTTTTTCACTTCTATAAGTTGTGCATCAAATATATCAAGCATTTTAGTAGAATCATCAGAAGAGAAAACAGATGTAAGGCTATCGAAAAAGCCTTTCTTCTCATCTTTCTTACCATTTAAAAAAAGCTCTTTATTAAGTGCTACTTTTGCTTTTTCAACTGTTGATTTACAACTTTTAAAGAAGAGTGAATCAGAGTAAGCTATGGTTTTAGTATATAAATCTGTAAATTCTTTCTCTTTTTTATTTAAAATTGCTTGCTCTTTATCTGTATTTTTTTCATTTAAAAATGCAGGTATTAAAAAAGAGAGTTGCTTGATATTTTCCAACCATGTAGAGAGTTTTTTGATTTTAGCATCTGTATCTTTAGGAAGATTTTTTACATCATAAAGAAGTGCCTGTTTGAGAAGTTTGTTAGTGTTACTAACTTGATCATCTTTGTGAACAACTGCACAAATATTTTTTCCCTCTTTGATATATTCTATATTTACAAGAGAAAGATTTGTTGCAGAGCTTGTATAGTCAGAAATTTTAGACTTAACATTATCATCACCATTTACTACAACAGTTTGCTCGATATATGTACTGATACGAGACTGTATGTTACCACTTAAAGTATAGAGTGCTTCTTGCTTTGTTGCCGCACAACCTTTATGTGTTTTTCCAAAAATAGAGGTAGCCATTAAAGAGCTAGATACTACTAATGTAGCAGTGAGTAAAAATGTTATTTTCAAGTTTTTCCTTTTATTTGTCTAGAACCATCCATACATAGAGTTCATGAGAACCTCTATCCATCCATGAAGCTTGGATATGTGCAGTTATACTAGAGTTTGTACTATAAGTACTTTGGTCATGTGTTGTCATTGAAGCCCGTGAATTTGTAACTACTTCTTCTTTTGTCATATGAAGTTGCACTTTAACTTTTGTTTGAAGTGAAAGTTCATCTAAGGCACGTTTTATGGCAAGCTTTCTCTGAGTTGAGATTGATTGGTCATAAGTTCTTCCAGCTACTCCAACAGCACCACGATTTCCATCCATACTTGGAGTCATTACCCATATAGGCGTTTCATTTGGATTTCTAGGTGCGGGAGAGGAAGAACATGCTGCAAAAGATAGAAATAGTACAACTACGAATAGTTGTACTTTTTTCATTATTTTTCTAAAGCTGCGTCCATAGCATCAAAAGCTTTTGATGCTTGAAATTGTTGCCATAAAGCATTGTCATTTTTAAGACTTGTTTTTGCTGCTGATTTAACTTTTTCATTGATATAATCTTCAGGAACTGTCATTAAAATATAGATATTTCCAGTTTTTGGTGATTGCCAAAAATCAACTGCTTTTGAACGAGCAAGACTTACTTTTGACATTTGATCATCAACTGCTTGAGTCATTTTGTCTACAGTTTCGCTTTCACCAGCACCTGTTGTTTGTGTAAAACCTTTCATTCTAGCTTTAACTTGAACTTTGATTTGTTGAGCAAGATCTGAACGACCATTCATCATTGCTACTTTACGCATGTGACCCATACCAGCACCACTTTTCTCAGCGATACCAACACCTGCATAAGCACCCTCTACCATAGGAATACAAGTCCATTTAGGAGCTGCTACACCATCTTGCTTACAACCAAATGTTGCTGGTTCTTCTGGTTTTGGTGTCTCACCACCACATCCTACTAATGTTACTGCTAATAAAGCAGCTGCTGAAATTGAAATAATTTTTTTTGTCATCTCTTGTCCTTATTTTATTGTTCATGAATTATATCTACATAATTCTTAATTTCATTATAATTTAACTACAAATAATATTTTATTATATTTATGCCTAGTAAAAACAACTATTATAAATATGTTAAGCATCTTTAGCTAAAATTCCATCACTTATATATAAAGGTTTTTACATGGTTGTTACTCGTTTCGCTCCCTCTCCTACTGGATACTTACATATTGGTGGTCTTAGAACTGCACTTTTTTCTTACCTTTGGGCTAAAAATAGAGGTGGAAAGTTTGTTTTACGTATCGAAGATACAGATAAGGCTCGTAACTCTGAGGAAGCTACTCAGGCTATTTTAAA
>Ga0256837_1001235_pt1 | contig 18129 bp, 23 predicted proteins | sample 4562384metaG_FD_185976 | JGI IMG/M metagenome (GOLD analysis project Ga0256837, IMG submission 185976) | Hydrothermal vent microbial communities from Guaymas Basin, Mexico - 4561-384 | ecosystem: Environmental > Aquatic > Marine > Hydrothermal vents | place: Mexico: Guaymas Basin | collected...
ATTTTAAGCTAAAATATGGTTATAAATAACGGTTAGTTATTCACATATACGGTTATTTTTATGTGAATAACTAATAAATAACGGTTACTGCTTATTCACATACTAACTGTTGATATGTGAATAACTATAATAGTATGTATAGTATTATTGTATTATAATATTATATTTTACACAATATTATAGGGCTTTAAAGATTGTTGTAATAGTATAATAGTGTATATAGTATTATTAAATTATATATGAAAATAGTGTGATGATAACTTGTGAATATGTATTTAGTTGTAGAATATTACAACTAAATACCGTGTAAATTAGGTTTTATAACTATGTATTCGTTAAGAAGTCCTCTAAAACACTCTGTGCATTGACTATGAACTTTGCTTTGATAGCACCTGCCTCTGTGATAATGGCATCTTTATTTATACTAAGAAGTTGAGACTCTGTAATTGTTCCATCTGTTATAGCTTTGTTCACACTAAAAACTATCTCATCATACTCCACAAATAAGCCCTGTGCCTTAATATCTTTAATTTGATAGCCCAAGTGTATCAGTTCTGCATTTATGATGTCTTTTAAGTAGTTTATAGCCCATAAAGCAACTGTTTTAACTCCATCATTATCCGTGAGTATAATATCTTGTTTAGATACACCCATATATAAGCCAAACGAGGCTATATCTAGCCCTAAAAGCTTTAGTAATATAGTTAGAGCCTTTATATCTGTTTCAGTCGTTATATTGAAGCTCTTAGTATTTATTTTGAATGCCATAATGCACCTCCTATTTAATTATTTGTATTTTTCCATATTTGAGGTTTTTTATTCAATGTAGATTTTTTATGTAGTAAAGAATTATCTCAAATATATCAGCAGTTTAACTCAAAACCTCTTTTTTAGTAGATTCTCTCTAAGAAACACCAAAAGAACTAAGAAACACCAAAAAATATACTAAAAACACATAAGAAACACATAAGAAACACATAAAAAACACCACACAAAAGCACTACGAAGCCCTATAAATAGGGCTTTAATCATAAAATTATATAATTTAAAAATAAATAAAAAAATAAAAAAAAATAAATAAAAAATAAATAAAAAAATAAAATATACAAAAAGGTGTTTAAGCCCTATATTTAGGGCTTAATTGGTGTTTCTAGTAGTGTTTCTGATGTGTTTTTGATGTGTTTTTGTAGTGTTTCTCGTAGGTGGTTCGGTGTTTCTAGTGTTTCTAAAAAATATCTTCTTCTTGTTCAATAGCAGTTTTTGCACCTGTGAAAACAAAAACTTTAGAATTAAAGTAAAATGTTTTTAAATCCTCGTGTTGATTTATAGCTCTAAATTTCTCACTATGTGACAATGGAGTAGAGGTCATAGAGTTATTTATATTTCTATCTTCTTTCCATTTCAGCTTAATGAGAGTGGCTTGATTTAACACAAGATTCCAAAAATTCCCAAACTTAGTGTCACTTTTTAGTATATGCTCTATGTTTGTGATATTACTAAACCATTTAAGAGAAGTATTAGAGATTAGCCCAGCTCTAAACTCATCCATAAACATAGATTTCATATTGATGTTGGTATGAGGGAATGGTATTTGTTTTTTAACTTTAACTTTGCCATACTCACCCTCTATACTAGCCTCTACTTCTGCCTTAATTAAAATAGTATCTCTAGTGTCTTGTATAGCTTCCTCTAGTATCTCTGATATAGTTTCTATATCTTGACTTCTGAATGCTGTTTTTAAAACTGATTGAGTTGTAGAAGTTGCATCTTGAATAGCTTTCTTAGTTTTATTTTTTATAGTTGACATTGCTAATTGTTTATTGAACTTGCACATTTTCAAATGAACTAAAAACTCATCTCGTTCTTTCTCTAAAAGAGAAATAAACTCCGTCATTTCATAACCCATACTTCTAGCGACTTGTATAAGAGTTCGTGACTTAGTTTCTATAACTGACAATCTTTCATCTGACTGATCCATGGGAATAGGTAAATCTTCATTACTTAAAAATATACAGTTAGCAGTAAATCTAATCATGTAAGGATTTGTGTGCATTGTTCTGATAGATATGTTCTCTTCTGACACAATTAACTTTATTTTATTAGCAATATCTTTATCTTTATGAAAATCGCCCTTCACTTCATCAAAAGTAATAAATAACTTATCTTCTAAGTAGCTGTTGAAATTATCTGATAAATTAGCATTAGTAGCAACAAAACAGTTACTTTCGTGCATAGCATATTCAATTATTTTAGATGAAAATACACCTTTACCTGTTCGCTGGATACCTTTTAAGATAATCGCAGTTTTAGTCTTCTTAGCTGTGTTTAAAATCGTACTTAACCAATTAAGAAGAAATACTCGCTCATCTATATAAGGTGCTATATTCTCCATGAGTGCATTGATTATAGGGTATCTTTGTGGCATTGTTATTTCTGTGAAATTTTCCACACTTAAAATATTATTTACTTTTACATCTAAAAAACCGTTTGGAACATAAGTATTAAAATACTCTCCATAAAAAGCTGGTTTTAAAGGTGCAAATTCTTTTATATAAGGCTTAAATTCTCTAAGGATAAAACCTCTTAATTTTGTGTCAATGTGAACACCAGCAAGTTTTTTAGATTCTAAATCTATGAATTTATTTATGGTGATTGGTTTAAATCTATCAGTTCGGATTCTATCATGCTCTGTGCCATTTGTATCAATATCTATATATCTTGATATTCTCACATACATATCTGTTATAGCATCATAAAAGAGAGTTGCTTTTCCTAGTCGGTCCAAAGAAGCTTTCTTTCTTGCATATCTAACATAAGTTTGCTCTATCTGCTTCATTTTGTCTTGGATAGTCATTTCAGCTTTTCTTAGTTCATAATCAGCTTCAATAGCTTTTTTTTCATCATAAAATCTTTGTAGAGCATGAGCTGATTCGTCTTCGTTATGAAGTTTATTCTGTTCTCTTATAGATACTACATTGTTTATATATTGCCCTACAAGATTATAACTATCTGATGTTACAGTTAGATTCTGCTTTGCACTATCTTTAATCTTTTCAATTTTCTCTCTAATACTAGTCATTATTTGTCACCCTCATCTTTTTGAAGATAATCCACAAAATCAATTCCACTATCAAAATCTAAAAAGTTATTAATCTCTAACCCTAACTGTTGTTTAAACTTTTCAAAAGCTTCTCTTCCAGCTTTGTCTCCATCATACATTCCAATGATGTCGTAACCTTTAGAATGATAATCTAAAATATAAGCAATAAGTTCATCACTTACACCGTTTGATGTGCTTTCAACAGGAATAAAAGGAACTGAGTATAAAAGAGCATTCAGACCATTTTTGATTCCTTCTCCAACGATTAAATATTTCTCTCTCCAAAGTATAGATTCCACTTCTTTTCTAAAAGGGTATAAAAATCCAGCACCACGATTATGAGAGTTTTTATATAGGTATTTAGGATTACTCCAGCTGTCATAGCTTTGTGGTTTATTTGGTCGGTAAGCGATAAGGTCAACGATTTTATTTGTGTGGTCTCTAATGATTATGGAGGGGCAGTTGAAATGCTTATTCCAACCTAGTAAGTTATTAAATAGATAATCAATTTTTTTATTATAAATAGCTGGAAGAGTTTTAGTTTCAAACAATTTACTAAAATCTTCAGTAACAATAAAATGAGTTAGCTCATTATCTTTGAAACTTTCAACAGGTTTGTGAGAACCAACATTTTTAAGTTCTTCCTTACCCCAATTATTAAGCTGTTCAAAATTAACAATTTTAGCTTTTTTAGATTCTTCTTTTCTTTTTATTTGAAGTGCTGGGTCAATAATATAAGTCTCAAGTGAACTTAGTTCCTTGAGTCTTTCTATTCCAGCTTTTAAATCTTTATTTTCCATATACATAACGAGGTCAAGAACTGAGCCACCTGTAATATTTCCATTAAAGTCACTAAATATCTGTTTAGAAGGATTAATAACGATACTTGGATTATTTTTATATTTGTAGTTAGCACCTGTTTTTACGAGTTCGCCATATAATTTAGCTATCTCTAAGATGTCTAAAGATTGTTTTATTTCTTCTATTGTAGGTTCATTTGTATTATTACTCATATTATTATCCTATTTAATTAATTTACATTTCATAAATAAATTGGTACAATACGAGCAACCAAACTCGGTGTGTTGTACCAATATACCAATTTTGGAGTAATTTCAGTTACTCCAAAATATTCTATTTATACTAATTTCAGTTACTCCAAAATATTCTATTTATACTAATTTCAGTTACTCCAAAATATTCTATTTATACTAATTTCAGTTACTCCAAAATATTCTATTTATACTAATTTCAGTTACTCCAAAATATTCTATTTATACTAATTTCAGTTTTTGCTTTTCAAAATTATTTAAAAAAATATCCATCAAAGTATTTATTACTCCAGATTTATTCATATTATTATCTTCTATAACTTTATTGAACTTAGCCAGTTTATCTTCTCTGATTGTATATGTTACTTTTTTAGTTTTATGATTCAATGGAAACAAAGTTCCCTCTTCTATGTCATAAAGTTTATCGTTAGGCATCTAAAATCCTTTACTCTTTTATATTTAAAGTATTGTATTATTGTTATACTTAATTGTATGTTAAATCGTAATACTTTAAATATTGTTTGGTTGCTCGTATTGTAAAACTAATTAAAATTATCCCTTTTATTGAATTTCATGTTTCGCCTTCTCTTAGTTCACTGCGAACTATTATAGGACTTGAAGTTGTTGAATCTGATAGTTCTATCATCTGAATATCTAAAGCTCGTTCTATAAAGTTAAATGCTTTTTTATCTATATCACTTTTTGCTAGATATGCTTTTTTAGAGTAGTTCATAAGCTCTTGTCTTTCCATTTTAGATATATTTATCATGATTTGTTTTAGTTGTGCTTTCTTCAAAATTGCATCTTTTGTTCATCTTGATTAACGATAGTCTCTATCGTTCGAACTGATAGACCATAGTTAAATGCAATAGTTTTATAACTATTATTTTTATTTGCTCTATCATATTTAATACATTTATCTCTTTTGAAAGTCATATACTCTTTATAATTTGGAATATAGTTTTTAAAATCTTTAAATTTATCAACAAAACTACTAAATTGTAATTCATCATTTAAAGAATCTGAAACAATATTGCTAATTATTTTTATCTGCTCTTCACAAAGCTTTTTAGCTGTACCCTTATTAGAGTTTCTATTATTAGATTCATAGTACTCCTCTTTGAAAAATATATAATCCTCGTGAGTAATTCTATAACTACCATCCACGAGCAGAGCTATTAAGAAACCATTTCTAATATATGAATTTATATTTTGTCGAGGGATGCCTAAAAATTCAGCGATTGTAGCAGTTGAGTACATCATTATTCAGCATCTTTTAATTTTTTAATATCTGCCCATGCTCGAGTAGGAATTTTAAAAGTATCTTCAATTAGAACAGCTTTATCAAGTGGGGGTAGGCTTGAAAAATTTTTATATTTTTCTGCCATACTTCGTTTAATATTAACTAAATTAGCAATATCCATAGTTTTGGTATTATTTATAAGTGTTAAAGAATTAATTAGCTTTGTTTCCATGCACGAATATTAACTATATTATTGTTAAACCTTAATTAAATTATGTATTTCTATAAATATTAATTGTATTTGTGTTTTTACAAGTATAATTTAGTTATACATAATTTAATTATGTATAAAAGGATAAATAATGTTTGGTTTAAATTTAAAAAAATATAGAAAATTGAATAGTTATTCTCAAGAAGATATTGCCAATAAAATATCTGTTTTAATTGCTAAAAAAATTAAAGCTGTTAATGTGCAATCTTGGGAAAGTGGTACTAACCCAAAGCTTGAAGTAATCGTTGCATTAGCTGAAATTTTAGATATACCAGAACAATTTTTATTCGATGATTCTAAAGAAGTAATAAATAAAATAGTAAGTAAGGAAGTACCAACATTAAAAGCAATCGTAGAACACACTAAAAGAGTTCCTCTTCTACAAGGATATGTTGGTGCTGGAAGTGCTGGAATCATTGATGATGTTGCGATTGAAAATTATTTATATATAGATAATTGCTCTATTAAATCAGCTTATGTAAATAGTGATGTGCGAGGTTTAACAGTTATTGGCGATAGCATGCAGCCATATATCAGTGAGAACGATATTATCCTCTTTAACCCTATCCAAAAAGGGCAATACAACCTAAACGATGGTAAATATATCATAGAAACCATAAACGGTGTAATGGTCAAGAACCTACAATTTAAAACCAATGGAAATATCATAATATCTTCCTGTAATAAATCTTATCAAAGTGAAGAGATAAACAAAAATGAGAGCCAAGAAGTACTAGATATTCTCGGAATTGTAGTCGGTAGAATTTTAAAAAGTTAAAAAAAAAGGTATAAAATAATGAAAAAAATAATCTTAATATTGGCTCTCGTAGGTAGTTTGTTTGCAACTGAAATATCTGATTTTATAGATAAAAAACAATGTGATAAAATAATTGATAAACAATTATATAATATCTGTTATAGCTATAAATACAAAGGTGCATTATCGGGTTGGGTTACTCTTTATGGTGATAAAGTAAATACTAAAAATATAAAAAAAAGACCTAGATTCTATAGTGAAAAAAATATACCGATGAAATACAGGACAAAACATAAAGATTATACAGGCTATGGTAGAAAGTGGAATAGAGGTCACTTTATAGTAGCAGATGCAGATTTTGATTATGATAAAAAAGCATTATCAAAATCATACACAATGGCAAATATTCAGCCACAATCGGCAAAAATGAACCAAAGAACATGGATAAAAGTTGAAAGATATGGAAGATTACTTGCTGTTAAATTAGGATATATAAACTCTATCTCTCTAGCAGAGTATAAAAATACTAATAAAACTATTGGAAATAATATAGTTATTCCAACAGGGTTCTATAGAATCTACTATAACAACGAATCTAATTTTGAAAAGTGTTTCTATTATGAAAATATACTAGATATTGATGTAAAGAAAGATAAATTAAAAGATCATCAAATAAATTGTGATGATATACGAAAAAGAGTGTAAAAACTCTTATTCCTATTAAATCCCTCTCGTTTTACCAAGTAAGAAAAATTTACCACCCATGCCTTGAAAAGTTCCAGCTTCTGCACAAGTTTCATAATTACCATCAAACACAAATCCTTGAGAGCCTGTTTTATTAACAATACTAATAGTTTTTACATTTGACCATTTTTGCTCATCAAGATAAACTGATGTACAGATTCCAGTTTTTAAGATACTCATATAAATATCATTTGTAATTCTATTTTGATTGAAGTTAATAACAAGATTCCCATTGTTTAGTTCCATCTTAGTTGGTTGCCAAGCCTTAATATACTTAGCAATTATTTCTTTTGTATCGCCTACATCTTTAGCTTGTACGATGCTAGTAAGTAGTAATGATGCTAAAAGTATCTTTTTCATAAATAATCCTTTTTTTACTATATTATAATCAAAAAACCTAAAAATCCACATAGACAAATCAATCGGATACCTAATACAATAATGTAATTCAAAATAAGAGGGTTGTGTTTATGGATATTTCTTTAGTTTCACCAGCAATTTCATTGAGTACAGTAGTAGTTCTTGCTGGTAAATGGTATCACGATCACATGACAATTAAAGATATGAAAGTGACACTAGAAACTAAAGATAAAAGATTAAAAGTTTTAGAAACAGAAAAAGTAAGAGTTCGAGAGGCTCTTGACAGAACTTATGTATCTACAACTTTTTTATTCAAAAATGTTTATTCAATCGAAGCTATTGATGCAAAAGTTAGAGAATATACAAAAGATGTTCAACGATTCGAAAAATCCTTAGAATCTCTTAGTCCATTTAAGTGTACTAAATAATGCAAATAGGACAAATAACAGAATACCGTTATCTCCCTCTCGGAAATGGTAAAAAACTAGAAGTAAAAGTTAGTGTTGATGGAAGAGTGACTAATTGGCTACCTGTTAAAACACTAGCTTCTTCTTTCCTAATAGAGCATATACCTGTAAGAATAAAAGACCAAGTAATTGTTCATAATCCTTTTGGAAATAATGAGGATGGTTTTGTAGATAGAAATTTAACTTACAAAGAGATTCCACTTCCAAACGATATAGATGAAAATAAGTTTTATAAATTATTTGAAGATGGAACTATTTTTATCCTTGATACAAAAACAAAAGAAATATCTCTAAATACTCCTTGCTCTATCACAATAACAACTTCTAAAGATGTTTCATTAAAGTGTAAAAATGCAACTGTTAAAGCAAGTGCCGTAGTTGTAGATAGTCCAAGTATAGACCTCGGAAAAGGTGGAAAAGGTGTTGTTACAGGTGAATGTTTATGTCACTTTACTGGTTCACCACATGGAGATGTAAGCTCTAACACAAGGTCTGCAAAATGATAAGTGCATCATCTTTAGAATCTAAAATTAAATCAAACTTTCAAGCTTGTGGCATAAAACCAACAGATGCAAATAAATGTATGGCTGTTGCAATAGCTAAAGCAGTTGTAGCTGAAATTCAATCAAATGCAGAAGTTACAGTTGCTGGTGGCTCTAGTGCTGGAAAGTACAAGCTTTCATGATGATAGGAATTACAAGCAGCACCTTACCTATAGACTTAGATGGATATGCAGTAAGCCAAACAGATAGTTTCATTGACGCATTAACTACCCCATTCGGTTCCGTAATTGGAAAAAGAGACTATGGCACTAATTTACATCTATTAAAGCATAGAACTTATAACACATCTTGGATGATAGATTTTAAAAGGTCTTTAAAAGATGCTTGTAAACATGACCCTCGTTTAATATTCAAAAGTGCAAGAGTACAACGAAATGAATTTGAAGTAGAGATAAGTGGATTTACACTAAAAGGCTCTATAAATGTATAAAAATCTAGCTAAACAACTCTCTTCTCTACAAGAGCCAACATCTTTCGAGATAAAAACTTTTGATGAACTTTTAGCAGAAAATGTAGCACTTGCAAAAACAGTTCTAAGTACAGATACTCTTGAATGGCTACCTTTAGAATCAGACCCATATATGAAAAAACTAAGAGTATTGACACTTAGACAAATTCATAATCAAGTTGATAGAAAAAAAACAGTAAAACAAATTTTATTAACAACTGCAACAGGTGTAAATTTAGACCATTTAGGAATGGCTGAAAATATTACAAGAGATCCTGGAGAAAACCCTTATTCAATGTTTAGTTTTTCTCTTTTAGTAGAAAGTTCAAGTGATATAGAAATTCCAATTGGTCTAGTATTAAATAATGATGATGATACATTTAGAGCAAAAACTAAGGTAATGGCAGTAATACCAGCTGGAACACTTGAAGCAAAGATTGAGGTAGAACTAGAATCTAATGTAATAGAAAGTGATATTAAAACAGAAAATTTAGCTACAGAACTTACATTTGCATTGGTAGTTAAACAATTAGAATTTTTTAAAAATGGTGCAGTAGCTGAAAATGATGATAGATATAGACTTCGCATCATTAGTTCAAACGATAAACATTCAACAGCTGGAAGTACCGAAGCATATAAACATTTTGCTTATGGTTCAGATTCTAGAATTGATGATATTTCTATACCAAACGATAACGAGCCTTTAGATGTAAATATTTATTTAGCATCATTTAGTGAAGTAGATGAGGAGATGATTAAAAATGTTTATGAAGCTTGTAATTATAAATACACTCGACCCCTCGGAGACAATCTAACAGTTAAACCTGCTGAAATAATAGAAGTAATATTAACAGCAACAATAGAACTGTTTGATTTACTAAAACAAGTTGAAGTGGATACTCAAATAAAGTCAAACTTTGAGAACTCTTTTTTTATAGGACAAAACTTTGTAAAAAGTGATTTTATTAGAAAATGTCATATCGCTGGAGTATATAAGGTAGAAAGTAATTTTGAAGATGTCACTACTAATGATAAACAAATCATTAAAATAAAAGAACTAAACTTCAATTATAAAGAGGCTAGTCTATGAGACTACTACCCTCAAACTCTTCTTTAAAAGACCAAAGATTTGCAGAATTATTAGATACTACATCAAAAGTAAATTATAGTGATTTTAAAATAAATCCTTTAACTTGCGATGCTTCCCTTTTACCTCATATAGCACTTGTTAAAGGTGCAAACATTGAAAACTTAAAAGAGCAAGAAGCAAGACTATATCTAAATACATTTACCAAAAAATCAATAGGAACTGCAGGAGCAGTAGAAGATGCGATAAATAGTTTTTTTAATAATGCAAAACTTATAGAGTGGTTTGAAGATAAAGAGAATCTAAAGAGAGGTATGTTCAAAGTTGAAGTAAATCTCAAAGATGATAAATCTTGTGTTTATGGTGAAAGAGAATTTACTCTCTCTAGTAGATTAATAAACAGTTCAAAAAATCATAGAAGCAAATTAGATAGTTTTGACATAAAAATAAGTTCATTAGGGGATATTAACTATACAGCTCGTTCAATAACAGATTTACAACTATCAAATGAATTAATATTCAAAAAATCAATTACTAAATTTTTCTTAATGGCTCAAAATACTACAACAATAAATTTATCTAAAGAGATAAAACCATTTTTAGCAATTGGTAGTTTTAGAGATAGTGGGGCTAGTGTCTCAACTATAAATTTACAAAATAATTCAAATTTAATTTCAAGTTCAAAGGGTCAAATAAAAATCGCAAGTGGGGGTGTAATAAATATAAAAATGACAAATAAACAAACATATAAAAATGAAAGTGAAGTAAATCTAAACATAACAGGAGGGGTAACTTGGAACATTTAGTCGCATTACCAAATGCAGAGGGTGTTGATCTATTAAAACAAGAATTATATAGCAAAATATCTAAGTTTGCACTAGTAGATGATGATGGGGAAACTTATTATACAAATACAGTTCATGCTATTTATTTTGATAGTGATGGAGTCTTAACAATATCAGCACTTATACCGAAAGATGAACATTTTACAAAGTGGAATAAATGGGTAAAAATATTAAGTGATGATGAAAAAGTTATTGCTGACATAGAAACTCCTGCTATTCAATTTGTAAAAGGTGTAGGTGGAGAGCAAACTATTAAATTAACAGTTAGTGGTGAAGCAGGAGAAGTGGTATTTAAAAAAGATGAATACTTAACAATCGGAGAGATGAATGGCTTATATATTAGTACTGTGGAAGCACTAACAACAAAAGTTTTCCAACTTGAAAATAAATTGATTGAAAAAGGAATTTTATAAAATGGCAACACAAACATTAACAGACTTGATTACACAAACATCAAAATTATTAGAAAAATACGATTACTCTTTTTTTGAGTTAAAAAAGAAATCAGGAGATTATTCTGAACAAATAAGATTAGCTACTGAAAATGGTCTTAAACTTTTAAAAGCTGAGATTGCTGATTTGGATGTTGAAGCAACAATTCAAAAGTTAAGAGATGAGAGTCAGTCTTTACAAGATGATATGACTAAAACTGCTGAAAGTTTTGATATTAATGCTTTAACTAAAGAACTAGAAGAAAAGTTAAACACAATGTCTCTTTCTTTAGAAGAGGAATTAAAATCTATTGATGTTGATGGTATTTTAGAAACAATCAAAAAAGATACAGACGATGCAATAGCAAAAATTAAAGCTAGTGTTTATACCGTGAAAATGGTTGATTTTCAGCACACTATACCAACTAGATTGAAAAGTAAAGGTTCTTGTGAATTTACTATTTTAGGTGAAGATGATTCTACTTATAAAATTGACACACAGTCAATTTTTGCAATCTCTAAAGCTAAAAATATTAAAGCTGGTGACAAGATTTCTATTACTGCTCCTGAAGTTGAAGCTGGTAGTGTGATGAACTATGAAATATCAATTACAGAAACAAAAGCAGATAAAACAACAGATACTAAAATTATTGATATTGAAGTTGGTTTCCTTGAATTGCTTGGTGCATCAAGTAGAGTTGTAGAGGTTTCATTAAAAGATATTACAGATGTAAATAAAATTTCTCAAATTGAATTTAGACTTTCTGATACAGGTATAGATTTTAATGATGTTGACTATTTTGAGATAGTAGCTACAAACCTTAATTTTACGAATAATTCTCAAATGAGAATGTATGCACTTAATAGTGCAAATAATGTACTTAATGGTTATATGGGATACACGGAACATTGTCTTTATGGTTCAACAAGTAGAACAGGTTCAGCTTCTCATAATTCTAATAATAAATATATTTGGTTTCCATCAACTAGAACAATATGTCAAGCAGATAATGCTTATTATGGTGGAGGGATGAATATGAAAATTAAAATTCCTATTAAAAACATAAAACGCTGGTCAACTACTTATGAGGGAATAGGTGTTATCACTTATGAACTATCTGGTTGGGAAACAAGTTGTTCAACATATCCACAAAGAATGACAGGGCAATGGTCGAATTATTCTAATAATGCAGGTTGGAAAGAAGATATTCACGGTTTTAGATTATGGGGAACTAATGGTAATTTTGCAGATGGAACAATTAAAGTTCTTATACATTTAAAAGCACAAAAAGTAGGAGCATAAAATGCAAAAAATGGTAAATGGTAAGTTAACTGATATGACTGATGAAGAAATAATAGAGTTGGAATCAGTACAAAACAACACAGAGCCTTTGAGTGAAGATGAAAGAAAAAAGAGAGAGTCTAGTGATATTCTAAAATTAAAATATCATGCTATTGAAGAGCATATTTATAACTTCTACTCTCAAACAAAACAATCGCAAGATGAAAAGTTCGTAAGTTCTTATACAACAAAACTAAAAGCTATTGGTGTAACAACTTTAGAGAAGAAAATTGTTTCAATGGTAGGTTCTTTTCTTGCAGGTAGCACTTTAGAAGAGTGTTTATCAACTGTAACAAATGAAGACCAAAAACCATTTTTTGAAAAGTTGTTGAAAGTTGGTGTTCGTACCGAGTGGTGTGAACTTTGTATTAAAGAGGGTAGTTTAGCAATTACTCAAGAGAGAGAAGCTGAGTACATGGCTTTTCCTACTTTTGAATAGGGAGAAGTAAAATGGCTGGTGTAAAAGTATTAAAAGTAAAAAATATAAGTCCTACTGCTGTTGTCATTACAAGTAATACAGTTATTGGGATAGTTGGTACTGCATTTTTAACAAATGTAAGTGATAAGGTAATTGAGGGTTTAAAAGATACTACTAAAGCAGGGTTACTTCGTTTTAACAATGCTGAGGAAGCTATGGCTGAGTTTGAAGATAGTAAGGGAACTCTTAGAGAAACACTTTATGACATCTATTGTCAAAATGTTAAGTCTCCTATTATTATTTCTCTAGTAGAGATCACGGAGGAGCAATCTACAAAAAGTCATATTGATTTTTATGGAGATGCAGAGATTAAGTCAGAGGTTATTAAAAAGCTAACTGCTTTAAAAATGGCAAAGACTGTATGGGCTACAAAAGTTCGCATTCCTCTTGTAGATTGGTTTACACATGATGAAACTATTTTAGATGCAGTTACTTCTTATGTTGAGGGAACTAAAACATTTTCTATTGCAAACATGAATCATAAAGATGTTGGAAATGCAATTGTGGAATTAGGAAAACTAGCAAGTGAAAGATACCTTTTAAATCCTTTTTACAGACGAGTTTGGTCTATCTTTGAAGATAAATATATTGAAGCTCCGTATGGTGGAATCATTGCAGGTCATATCGCTTATTGGGATTCTTCTTTTGGTGAGTTTGGTTCTTGCTTTGACCATGCAAACAGACCTATATTTAATATGGGAGATTGTTTAGTTCCTTTATTTTATCAAGAGGGCGAGAATAGTTGTGGTGTGAATGTTATTGCTAATGCAGGTGGTTGTCTTTGTATCAATGATGAGATTATGGGAAATATTCTTTATAACTTTGAAACTCCTAAAAATACATCGGACTCACGATTTGGAAAGTTGGAGACAATCCGTTTCTTTGACTTAATAAATGAAGAGTCTCAAAAATCTTTAGTTAAACATAAACATAGACCTGTAACGGAGGTTCTTGACCTTGCTCTTGCAGACATCGAAGCATTTTTAGATAAATCTCGTAAGGCAGGTGCAACTGTTGGTTTTGAAGTTTGGTGGTCTGATAGAAATAGTGCGACTGATATTAGTGCAGGTATTTTATATATGGACTATAAGGCAGGTAACAATGTAGGTGTGAGAACAATTATCTTACAACCGAATGCAACTAGTGAGTACTACACAGTTGAAAAAAAGTAGAGGGGTAAGATATGACTAAAAATGGCTTAGGTGCTTCGGCACAGGCACTTACAGGACTTTCTGTTCTAATAGGTGGAAAAAATACCTTTGGATATACAGACGAGGGAACAAAAACTCCTGAATGGGAGTTTGAAACTGTAAATGAAGAGAGTACAGGGATTGTTAAACAACCTAAAATGACTTTAGCTTTTAATGATTTAAGTGCTACTCATATCGCTCATATATCTGCAGGGCTTCCTTTTGTACTAAAAGGAAATATTAGAGTAGATGGCGAAGATAAACCAATGCTAATTACTGCAACTGGTCAACTTCATAAAATGAGTGGAGAGATTAAAGTTGGTGATGCTGTTAAAAGAGAGTTTGAAATTCGTTTAGACCTTTACTCTGAAATGGTTGATAGTATTCCAACAGTTGTGTATTCAAGACACCCATATAATTTAATCTTAGGTGGCATTATGATGGCTCCTGATTTTAGTAAAAATGTTTAAAAGGTAAGAAAATGGCAGATAAAAAGATAGTAGTTGAATACGGTAGTGAGAAAGTTACATTATCAAGATTATATCCGTTTGGAGAAACTGTAACAATGGGAGACAAAGAGGTTTCACAAATGACTGTGAATGAATCATATGGTGAAGATGATGAGATAGTTGCAAAAGGAGAAGCACAAGGAAAGCTTGGTGGCTATGTACAAATTGCTGTTTCTACAGGTATCACTTATGAAGAAGCAAAAATGTTAGCTTCTAAAGATTCTAAAAAGTTAGTGGAAGTTTTACAGGGTTTTTAAGAAAGCTTGGAGGTTCAAAGACCGATAAGCTAGAAGCCTACTCTTTAGTGAGTGAGTATTTTCTTTTGTCCGTTAAAGAGCAAAAGAAAATACCAATAAAAGAGTGGATTGACTACTACAATGTAGCAATCAAAAAACACAAGCAAAAGCTTGAAATTATGAGTTTAAATCGCTCATAACTCCCTACTCTGAAAAGTGTGTAGGTTGGCGAAGCTGTAAAAAATAAAACAAAAAAAAAGGAGTCATATTATGGCTACAGCACTAAAATCAATCAATGAAAAAGAAGCAAGAGAGGCAGTTCATGCTTCACTTACAGCAGATGGTATTAAAGTTACAAAAACTTTAGTTGACCAAGTTATGGATAAAGCTTCTGATTTATCTTTCAATGCACTTGTTGCAGGTTCTGCACTTAAAATCCAAGGTCTTGGTTCTTTAGAAGTTCGTCCTCATGTTGAGAGAAATTATAAATTACCTGATGGAACTACTGGAACTGCTCCTGCAGGTTTTCATGTTAAGTTTGTGGAGAGTGACAAACTTATTGAAGCTATGAATGCAGATGTTGAAGCATAAGTTTTAAACTTCTAAGCAAGAGGTCATTTCCTCTTGCTCTATCTCTTTTTAAAATTTAAAATATGTAATTCCCCCTGGTACTTTAGATTTTAAAAATAGATATACAAATTTTTATAAGGGTTTAATTATGGCAGGTCTTGGTTCTGTAAGTCTTAACATGTTTTGGTCACCTAGTATTTCTGGGTCAAATTTTTTACAGGCAAGTATGGGGAAAATAAACACTTATGCTACAAAATTAAATAAAGTTAATATATTAGGTGCTACAAAATTCCCTCTTCTTAATAGAAATATAAAACAGCTTCAAGGGCATTTAGGTCATATTAGAACTCAAACTGCAAAGATTAGTGCTACTCCAATACGATTAGATATTAAGACTTCAAGAACGAGTTTAAAAGAGGCTCGAAAAGATATGACTGCTATTGAGCATGATGCTAAACAAGTTGCTTTTTGGACTAAAAAAAGTTCTGAGAATTTACAAAAAGGTGCAAGAGTTTCTAAAGTAAATACACCCAAGCCATCTCAAGTGGGAAGTGGAGCAATGGTTGGTGCAATAGCAACTGCTACAGTTATGACACTTCCTTTTAAAGCAAGTATAGAGTTTGAAAGTTCAATGGCTGATGTTAAAGCACTCACTAAAAATATTACAGCAGAAGATTTTATTCTTCTAACAGCTAAGGCTAAAGAACTTGGTTCAACAACAGAGTGGTCGGCTTCACAAAGTGCAATAGGTATGACATACCTCGCAAAAGCTGGATTTGATACTAAACAACAATTAAGTGCGATGAATGGTGTTCTAGGTCTAGCAACAGCTGGTAGTGTTGATCTCGCAACAAGTAGTAATATAGCATCAAATATTTTAAGTGGTTTTGGAATCAAGGCTGAAAATATGGGTAATGTATCAGATGTACTTGCTAAAACTTTTACAACATCAAATACAGATTTACAGATGCTTGGCGAAACAATGAAATATACTGCACCAATAGCAAGTGGTTTAGGAATAGGTCTTAGTGAAGTTTCGGCACTTGCTGGTAAGCTTGGTGATGTTGGTATTCAAGGTTCTATGGCTGGTACAAGTATTAGAACTATGTACACAAGATTATCAGCACCACCAACCGAAGCAAGAAAAGCAATGGATGCTCTAGGTTTATCCGTTTTTGATGCAAAGGGTAAATTTAGAGGTATGCCAAACATCATAGGTCAACTTAATAAATCTATGGTTGGAATGAGTGATGGAGATAAAACAGCTAAGTTAAAAGCACTATTTGGAATGGAAGCTTTAAGTAGTGGTATAGCACTTATGAAAGTTGGTAAAAGTGGTTTACTTGATTATCAATCTACTTTAGAAAATTCGGCAGGTACAACTAAAAAAATTCAAGATATTAAACTAGCAACGACAAGTGGTCAGTTCAAGCTGTTAAGTTCAGCGATGGAAGGTCTTAGTATCTCAGCTACAACGGGACTACTTCCAGCAATTAATTCTGTGTCAAATATTTTTACTTCTGCAGCTACTAGTTTAGATTCATTTACTACTAAATTTCCAAACGCTTCAAAATGGGTGTTCGGACTTGGTGCAGCATTAATTATAGGAGGTGGTGCAATCGCCACATTTGGACTTATAGCAAGTGGTATAGGTGCAAGTATGGCAATGATTTCTTTACCTGTTGTTGGAGTAATTGCAGGGATTACAGCCTTAACAACTGCGATATTATCTATGGATGGAGTTCTCTCAGGTGTAAAAACTGGATTTTCTATTTTTGGTTCTGTTGTTGGGGCAATTTCAGATACTGTTGTAGGTTTTGTAAGTCCTCTTTTAACAGTAAGTGATGGATTAAAAAGCACGGGTGATTATGGTTATTATGTAGGTACTGCATTAGGTGTTTTAGTACCTGCTTTGGTAGTTGGAACTTTAGCTGTAAAAACTTTCGGTGTAGTTTCGAGGGTTGCAAGTGCAGGGATGATGTTGCTTAACACAGCATTTTTAGCTAATCCAATAGGTTTAGTAGTAGTAGCTATGACTGCTTTAGTCGGTCTTGGTGTTGTTTTATATAATACTTTTAAACCTATACGAGAAATGTTTGATAGTATTGGTAGTTTTGGAAATGATGCTGCAGGTTGGTTAGGTTTTGGTGGAGATGATAAAAAAACTCCTACAAATACTAAGCCAAAAGTTCTTGCAGGTGTAAAGACCTCTGTTGAAACGGAAAGTATGTGGAATAGCACTAAGAACTTTTTCGGTTTTGGAAATGAAAAAGCCCCAGGATCTAAAGAGCAAAAAGTACTAAATAAACCAAATATTTTAAATGCAATTTCATCTCCAGCAAATAATATTATAGAAAATAAAACATTAGTTACAAAAGTTAAAAAAGTAGAAACGAAGAGTATTTTAGAGAGAACAAAAGAGTTTCTAAAAATCCC
>Ga0256837_1001237_pt1 | contig 18098 bp, 14 predicted proteins | sample 4562384metaG_FD_185976 | JGI IMG/M metagenome (GOLD analysis project Ga0256837, IMG submission 185976) | Hydrothermal vent microbial communities from Guaymas Basin, Mexico - 4561-384 | ecosystem: Environmental > Aquatic > Marine > Hydrothermal vents | place: Mexico: Guaymas Basin | collected...
TTTATTAGTATTTATATTTACCTATAATTAAAAACTCTATCAGACTTAGGATCTGGTGCCGCAAGGCGTGGAGGTTCAAGTCCTCTCATCCGCACCATTAAATAAACAATCATAACATTAACTTATAATATATGCGGACATGGTGAAATTGGTATACACGCCAGACTTAGGATCTGGTGCCGTAAGGCGTGGAGGTTCAAGTCCTCTTGTCCGCACCACCAACAAAAAAAATCTAACTTTAATTTAAAATAGTTTACTACTTTAAGTTTATAATAAATCTACTTTAGTCACCTATTAGTCACTATCCCTATATATATACTGTTTATTTAGTCATAAATTTACTATTATTTTAAGTTTAATCATAAATTTTCAAAAATATATATCATCATCTATTCTCATATAGTATCAGATTATATCATTTATGCTCAAGTATTCCTTCAGGCGGAAAATCTATATATTTAATATAATTATCCTGTTTATTCAACGGGGTACCAAGTTCCCAATGTAATCGATTGCAGGTTAGCCATCTTGGCTTCCCGTTGAGTAAAACAAAGGGATACTTGGTACCTATTCCTCACTCACACAAATTTCAATGTCAAAATGATTAAAGATAGGCGTATTATCAAGCGTCTGGTGAAGTAAATATTCTGTTTGTAAGCTATCATGGTTAAGGTAAGCAAAGCAGTACTCAGATATTGAAAAAATAGTAGAAATTGATACAGTTGCGGCTGGTTCTCACATGGAAACAAAAAGAGAAATCGACTACACGCAGATAGTGGCGCTGTGGATGATATTATGCTCTCTCACCTTCTCATACTTAGACCTAAATCTTATCTCATAGACAAGGAACAGATAGTACAGCACAACCGACTATTGAATAGTATGCTCTAACTTAGCGTGTAAAAGGTAAAGAGGCATTCCGATGACGAATTGAAACGATGGAATTAAAAATTATTAGTGTAGAGGTATGCCCATTTTTCTGGTATATTTTTTGCCCTACTTACAAACACTACTTTCTCACTCACTCTGGAATTTAATTACGTAGAATATTATAAATATTATATATTTTTTTTGTTTTAAAGCCTTTTATGATGAAATTCATTTTAAATTAAGTGAGTAGTAATTAAAAAACTAACTATATTGTTAATAATTGTGTTATTGCCATTAGTGCACATACTTTAATATTATAAGGTATACCTGTTTTAATAAAGGTGTAAATAGTATTCAACGGCTGATTTACATATTTTTTGAGCTAAAATAACTTTAGTCTATCTAGAAAAAGTAATTTTGACACTATTTTCAAATTTTGCTAAAATATGCCCAATATATAAATTTTTACACTTATTTTAATAGACTAATTGGAGTTATAAATGAAAACTAATATAATTTTTATACTTATACTAGTAAGTATCTCGTTATCTGCTTCTATCTTTGATAAAGCTCCACCTAAATGTTCTGATAAAGTTTCAACAGATACAGTAAAAAGAATATATGAAAACTTTCGTAATAAACAAATAAAGACAATAAAACTTTCAAAATCAATTGAGTCATTTAAAAATATTAGAGCCACTTCATATAATAAGGAGATAGCTTTGCGAGGATGCAAAGCTACAATAATATTATCAAATAAAAAAGAAACAAGTATTAATTATACTGTTCAATTAGATGAAACAAATGATAATAAATTTTATGTTGATGTAGATAACAGTTTTTTTAAATATTTAATAACACAAAATTATTTAGAAAGAATAAAAAAACCAACTTATATAAAAAATACTAAGCCTACTCCAAAAGTAAAAAAGATTTCCAAAAAGAGAATCAAAACAGATCCTTTTGAATGGATGAAGAAAGTAAATAATCAAAATACTAAGCCTACTCCAAAAGTAAAAAAGATTTCCAAAAAGAATATAAAACTAGATGATTACTTTAAAGAATCATATGGAAACAAATTTAATGAGCTTACAATAAGAGAACAAAACTATATATTAAGCAATCAAAAGACTATAGTGAAAATTACAAAAAGTACCTTCCGTCGTGTTTGCAGAGTAAATTTACCTAAAGATTTACATGTTAAAAAAGATGTGATTGTAGAATTCTACCTACATGAAAATGGAAAAATAAGTAATTTTAAATTTATTAAAAAGAGTGGTTATTATGTTATTGAAGATACTAGCAAAGAAACAATAGAATACTCTCATTCTAGATATCCGAGGCCATCATCAAAAACACTAATTAGATTGAAGTTGAACTACAATATCTAGCTAATATATAAATAAGCACTCTAAATGATTGATTTTTATTAGCATAATTAAAGAGAAAAATCGATAAATATATTATATTTATCAGGGAGGGTACCTATTTTTTCAGTTCTATCTATTTCTGTACCATACATGCTACTTTCTTTAAAAGCAAATCTATTGTTTAACATATTTGTTGTTAATGTTAGACTTTCAGAAAAGAAAAAAAGAAAAAAAGAACGTAGTCGTTTAAAATCAAAGTTATAATATTCTAAATATAGATGAAAAATATATGTTAAAGATGTTTTTTTATTTAGATGTGAATAAAACTCTAAATGTTTTAGTAGTTTAATATCAATATTTTTCTTTTTCTTTTCCTGCATATAATCATTTGATATTTTTTCTAAGTCTAGCTTAAATACTGCCAATAAAATATATCTGAATATTTTATATTCTGTCTTTTCTTTATTTAAATAGTTTAGTTGAGCTATTTGTATTTTATTATAAATATCTTCAATACTTTCTTCTAGCATAAATAAAAGTGATTTATTATATTTAGTATGTATATCATATTTTTGTAATTCTTTTTTAATTATATCAATACTTTTTTTAAGGCAATGTAATTTTTCATTATGTGATAGGTCCGTATCAATATAACCTCTTCTTTTAGTTTGATTTTTATTTATATCTTCATATAAGTCATATATTCTAGATTTACTAATTTTATAAAAAACTACATATTCCTTTAATGCATTGTGATGCACCAAGTTTGGTTTGTGTTGAATACGAAATATAGGGTTTTTTATATTACGGTTTAATTGTTGGATAGATTTTTTAAATAAGTATAAATGGTTAACAGTTAAAATATTTAGTTTGTTGGTATCAAAATTAAGTTCTTTTAACAAATTCTTAAAATATTGAGTTCGGCTATTTATCATTATTTCAAAATTTAATGATGTTTGACTATTATCAAGGTTAGTGGATTCTTCTTCCATTTCTTCTAAAAAATTATCAATATCTATTTCATTTCCAATTTCTTCAGGAAAATTTTCTAATAATATATTTTTTATTTTAGTTTATCCTCTTAGCACTAAAATAATACTTTTAATTTTTATAGTTTAGCATAGGCTTAGGTAATATTTAGGAAACAGTAACTTTAAATGATTAATTGAAGAATATTTTTTAGTGAAGTTATTCACATTAATTATACTTATTCACATATTTTTTATAAATTTCATGCGACTGAACATGTTACATGTTTTTATATACTTTTAACATCAAACGGTGCCAATTGATAAAATTAAATATGGAGATACAATGATTGAAGTTAAGAACAGCATAATTAACAAAATATATCAAGATTATAACACAATGATTTTGACTAGAAAGCAAGTGGCTATTATACTTAATAAGTCAACTTCTACTATAGATAGGTGGCGCAAAAAAGGTTTATATCTTGAATATTCAAAAGTTGGAAATACAAAAAATGCCACTATTGAGTATACATTAAATGATATAGCAGAATATATTATTTCGAACAAAATTAAGGTAGTTTAAAATAATGGAGATAATTAAAATAACAAAAATACCAGAAAAAGAGCAAAAGCTAGCATGTCGTTGGGGATGTAAACAGAACTATCATATTCTGTATGAAATAGGAAAGGTAAAAAAACAATACTTCCATAAATATAAATCATTATATGCTAACCTAGATATGATTATATTGGACATAGCTGCACAAAATTCAGCAGTTTATGAAATTTATTCAGTATTACACAAAAAATCTATTAGAAACAAAAATATAGAGTTAAAAAATATTAAATCTTTCAGAAAAATTTACTCTGCCATGGTAAAAAAAGTAAAAAATAGTCCTAAATTCGAAAAACTTTTAAATTATCAAAAAGAAATTGTTGATATGATTGAAATTGATAAGTTATCATATCGGGAGGTTGCCCAACATTTAAATAAAAAACGACATTTAAGCGTATCTCATACATTGGTTGGTAAATTTTATCATGCAATTAAAAATGTTTAAAATTATTTCATTTAAATGGCAACAATGTAAAATGAAGATTTTATTATATAGAGATTCTTTATCTAATTTACAGGTTAAGCATGAAATTAAACAAATTAGGACAAAAGAAGATGATAGAATTACAGAAAATGGGTATCTAGCTTTAGCAAGTATTTCAAATTTAAAAAGAACAACACGCCCAAAAATGCTAAAGTATTTTTTGGAAAATGGATATATAATGATAGAATCTAATAAAGAAAAGTTAACAGATAAAGCTATTTTAATAGGTGCAAAGTATCAATTTGAAGATGATTATGATGAACAAATAAGCTGGATTATTTGGCCTTATATTTTTTTAGCTCATCCACTCCTTTTAACTTATAAGTTACAAAAATCAAATAAAGCTAAGTCGAAGATAGTATAATAATAAAAACATACTTTATTAGGATATATCAATGGCACAAATATCTAACTCAGCACTCATATGGTCAACAGCAGACCTTCTTCGTGGCGATTACAAACAATCCGACTATGGGAAGATTATCTTACCCCTAACGCTACTACGAAGACTTGAGTGTGTGCTAGAGCCAACACGAGAAGATGTACTTGCAGAGAATGAAGCTCGCAAGAGTCTTGGTATCCCTATGGAACAGTTCCTAGTTCGTAAATCTGGTCACAGTTTCTACAACACATCTAAGTTCACACTCTCAAAGCTGATGAGTGACTCTAACAACATCAAAGAGAACCTAGAGAGTTACATCAACGACTTTAGTGCTAATGCTAGAGAGATATTTGAGAAGTATGAGTTCTTTTCACAGATAGAGAAGCTTGATGAGTCGGACTTACTTTTCTTGCTTGTAGAGAAGTTCGCATCTATAGACCTTCACCCTGATACTGTATCCAATCACAAGATGGGGCTACTGTTTGAGGAGCTGATAAGAAAGTTTGCAGAGGCATCAAACGAAACAGCAGGGGAACACTTTACACCAAGAGATATGGTGCGACTTGCTACTTCACTTCTCTTTTCAACAGATGATGAAGTCCTCACAAAGAAAGGTGTTGTAAGAAGCCTCTATGATCCCACCGCAGGAACTGGTGGATTTCTCTCTAGTGGTAGCGAGTATGTGTATGAACTCAACCAAGACGCAACCCTTGTAACATTTGGTCAAGAGCTTAATGGTGAGTCGTATGCTATCTGTAAAGCCGATATGATGATAAAGGGTCAGCCTGTAGAGAACATCAAGCACGGCAATACTCTAAGCGATGACCAACTAGGTGGAGAGAAGTTTGACTATATGCTTTCCAATCCTCCATTTGGTGTAGAGTGGAAGAAAGTGCAAAAGACTGTAACTGCTGAGTATGAAGAGCAAGGCTTTAACGGTCGCTTTGGTGCTGGTCTTCCAAGGGTTAGTGATGGTTCACTTCTTTTCCTTATGCACCTTATCTCTAAGATGCGACCTCAAAGTGAGGGTGGCTCTCGTATAGGTATCATCCTTAACGGTTCACCTCTCTTTACTGGTGGTGCTGGAAGTGGTGAGAGTGAAATCCGTCGTTACATCTTAGAGAACGATATGCTTGAGAGTTTAGTAGCAATGCCAAACGATATGTTCTTTAACACAGGTATCGCTACTTACATCTGGATACTCTCTAATAACAAGGCTGAGAACCGCAGAGGTAAAGTACAACTCATCAATGCTTCAGATATGGGTAATGCGATGTGTAAGTCTTTAGGCTCTAAGCGTAAGTTTTTAGATGAAGAGCAGATAAGTGACATAGTAAGGTTAAATGGTGAGTTTAATGAGACAAAAATCTCTAAGGTATTCAACACTACCGACTTTGGTTATAGACGCATAACAGTTGAGCGACCACTACAGCTTAGTTACTTTCCTCATGATGCAGACAAGTTAGAATCACTTCAAAATGATAAGGCTTTTATCAAGATAAAAGAACTTGGGGCAGATATACTCTCAGCTTTAAGTGCAATAGAATCAGACAAGATAATGAGCCGTACAGAGTTCAAAAAAGAGTTAGACAAAAATATCACAGCAAAACTTACAGCGAGTCAGTTCAAGCTTGTACAGAAGCATATCTCAGTGCATGATGATGAAGCAGAGTTATGTCGTGATTCCAAAGGTAAGTTAGAAGCAAATGCAGACTTAAGAGACTACGAGAACATCCCACTTGGGGAAGACATAAACGAATACTTTGCAAGAGAAGTAACACCTCATGTTCCACTTGCATGGATAGATGAGAAGAAGAGAGATGCTAAAGATGGTGAAGTTGGAATAGTAGGTTATGAGATACCATTTAACAGACATTTTTATGAGTACACACCACCTAGAGAGCTTGAAGAGATAGATGCAGAGTTGGAAACACTTAATGCGGAGATAATGGAGATGCTTCGTGAGATATAGCAAGTATCCTAGCTATAGAGATAGTGGGGTTGAATGGTTGGGAGAAGTTCCTACTGACTATAGATACATAAGACTTAAATTCTTGGGTAAAACTTTTGGAGGACTATCAGGTAAAGCTGGTAAGGACTTCAATCAAGAAGACAATGATGATAACAAATCATTTATTCCCTTTACAAATATTGCCAATAATCATTATATTCAGCCAAATAATCTCGGCACGGTTACTATTGCATCAGATGAATCACAGAATCAAGTGAAAAAAAATGACTTATTTTTTCTCATGAGTTCAGAAGGATATGAGGATTTAGGTAAGTCATCACTATTAGAATTTGACATGAATGAATCATATCTTAACAGTTTTTGCAAGGGCTTTAGAATACTTAATGGTAGTATTAATCCAAAGTATCTTAACTACCTCTTATCAGGGGATACATATCGTCAGTTACTATACACTCAAGGTAATGGTTTCACTAGAATAAATCTAAGATTAGAGAAACTAAATGACTTACCATTGCTAATAGCGAATACACTCCAAGAACAAAAAACCATAGCCAACTACCTAGACATTGCCACTGCTAAGATAGACTCCCTCATCGAAAAACAGACAAAACTTATAGCACTCCTCAAAGAGAAACGACAAGCAGTCATCTCAACTGCCGTAACTCGTGGACTTGATAGCACAGTAGCTATGAAAGATAGTGGGGTTGAGTGGTTGGGGGAGATTCCTGAGGCTTGGACTCAAACGCCATTAAGATATATTGGAAGATTACAAAATGGTATTAGTAAAGGTGGCGACTACTTTGGTTCAGGATTTCCATTTATAAACTATGGTGACATATACAAAAATGGAACTTTACCTCTACATGTAAAAGGTCTTGCTAAATCAAACAAAGAAGACCAACACATATATTCTGTACGAACTGGAGATGTATTTTTCACAAGAACATCAGAAACAATAGATGATATTGGAATGGCTGCTACTTGTGTAGAGACCATAAATAATGCAACTTTTTCAGGTTTTACAATTCGATTTCGTCAGTTAAAACGAGTATTGAATGAAAATTTTTCAAAGTATTATTTCAGAACAGGTCATGCACAAGCTTTCTTTGAAGAGCAATTAAACTTAGTAACAAGAGCCTCTTTAGGTCAAGATATATTAAAGCAACTACCCGTGTTGTTGCCGCCAATGGAAGAACAAGAAGTGATAGCAAATTACTTGGATGATAAGACATCAAAAATAGATATATTAATCAGTAAATCAACCAAAGCTATAGACCTACTTAAAGAAAAAAGAACAGCCCTAATAAGCTCGGCTGTTAGTGGTAAGATTGATGTTAGAGAAAGTGCATAAAATGTCTGAAAAACTTTGTAATGTAACAAGCTATAAAAAATGTACATTGCCAAAGCATAGTAATAATAATGAATGTATTTTACATTGTTCCAAAGAAGATGCAATGCATGATTACCATAAGTCATGGAAAGATTTAGATTTATTCCAAGAGAAACTTTTTGAATATGTTCTTGAGTCAATTTTTGCTCATAGAAAAGAGGAAGATGCATTTAATAGGAGTGTTGTGTCTGCATATCTTCATGGGCAAAAACTTATGAATAATTTTATTGAAGAAAAAGTAAAAGATATAACAATTGTTTTCAATCATATCGCTTTTCCTGTCTATGATGGTAGAGACGAGTGGGACTATACACCTCTTTTACAGCGTTTAGGAAAGATTCACTTCAACTACTGTAAATTTCATGTACCATGGATAGAACTATTAGAAACAGAAGTATTTTTTCAAGATTGTGAGTTTTATGACCATTGGAATCTTCAAAATTATGAGATGCTTCAAAATGTAGATAATGTTATTTATCAATGTTGTGATTTTTCAGAAGATATAAGTTGTTCGGATATAGTACTGAAAAATAGCCAATTTAAAGATTGTAAATTTGAAGGTATAGAACTAAGGACTACAACGTTTGAGGAACCACTATTTGTTAACTCTAAATCATTTAGTGGAGATATTTCAAGATTAATACTAGAAAATTGTACACATGAAAAAGAGTTTGTGTTAGAGCGTATAAATATTGAATATTTTGATATTGATAAATCAATCTTTCATGGTAAGTTTGAAATGCTAAAAGTTGTTGTTGAAGATATGAAAATAATGTATGTTCACTTCAAGGATTTAGTGGAATGCTTCAATTGTACATTTAGAGAGTTTTATGTCTACAAAACAACCTATGAAGATTTTGTAAGTTTTGAATTTTCTATTTTTGGTTCTTATGACTTGAAAGAGTCTGCATGTACAAAGTTTGAATATGTAACATTCTTAAGTTTTGTGAATTTTAGGAGTACCCTATTTAATGGAGGATTACGCCTAAGTCGAGCAAATTTCAAAGAGTACCCTAACTTTTTGTATGCAGAAGTAAAGAGCAATGATACAGATGTAGAAACCTTTAGAATCATAAAGCACTCTTTTGACAAAATAGGTAATTCAACAGAGGCAAATAGATATTTTGCACTAGAGATGAATAAGCAAAAAAAAGAAACTTTATTTTGGAATGACCCTGAGAAAAAGATAATTTTATTTCTTAACTTAATTTTCTCTCGTTATGGTGAAAGCTATTTATTACCACTGGTATGGATTTTTATCATCACTATTTTATATACACTTACAATTGATTTTGTTCAGACATTTACAATAGCTGATATTAGCCCTAAATATCATTTACAGATAGAAGATATAATAAATGATCTAAACGGTGTTGCAAAAAATATAATCCCTTATAAAAAGTTTTTAAGAAGTGGTATGGAGTTTATTAGCTTAATCTTTTTATTGCTATATTCAGTATTTATTTACCATTTTATTGTGGCAGTCAAGCGAAGAACGAAAAGGTAAGAATATGTCTGAATTTGAAAATGAACCAGTATTAAGTGCTAACACAAGAAGCTATGTTGGTGAGACAGCCTTTTCTGATGATAGACTCGATAGAAAACCATTAGCTGAAAAACTAACAGGGTATCTTTCACGACTCAATGATGGAGCAGTCTTAGCCATAGATGCACCATGGGGTGAGGGTAAAACTTGGTTTGGAAGAAATTGGGCTAAGCATCTTGAAGATAGCTCGTATAAAGTAGTCTATATTGATGCTTTTGAACAGGACTATGTAGAAGATCCATTTATGCTTATAACATCAGAAATACTAAGTATTGTTGAGAAAGATAGTGAGATAGAAGAAAATCTTAAAAAAGGTAGTGTAGAAGTAGGTAAAGCACTTTTGCCAGTTGCAGGTAAAGCTCTTGTAAATATAGGCGGTAGATTCTTATTTGGTTCTACTGATTTGTCTGGAGAATTTCAAGAAGCACTTGAAGCTGGAACAGCAAATGTAGCTGAACTCACAAGTGAATTAATTAAAGAGAATCTTGAATCTTACGGCAAAGATAAATTGGCTATGCAAGAGTTTAAGATACAGTTAACAGAGTTTGCACAAACACAAGATAAGCCAATAGTTATTTTCATTGATGAACTAGACAGGTGTAAACCTAACTTTGCTGTGAACTTGGTGGAAAGAATAAAACACTTTTTTGATGTACCGAATATAGTATTTGTTTTACTTCTAAACCGTGACCAGTTAGAGAAAGCTGTAAAGGGTGTTTATGGTTCAGAAACAGATGCTAGTGCCTATCTAGGTAAGTTTGTAAACTTCTTCTTTGCTTTGCCAAAGCCTACACAGGATGGATTTAATTATGAACATAGATTAAAATCCTTCATAAATGCTACTATGAAAAAGTATAAATTTACACGAGGTAATGATAGTCATTCAGGCTTTTTAAATCATTTAGAGATGTGGTCTAAATGTTTTAATATGTCACTCAGAGATATTGAAAAATCAGTAGCTCTGTATTCGTTTTCAGGTATTGTTGGCGAAATCAGCTGGATTCTAACATATTTAATCGCTTTAAAAGTTAAAGAACCCAAACTCTTTCAAAGCTTAGTTTTGGGGAAGAAAGAGGCACATTTAAAGGCTAAGATGCTAGTGGAAAAGTTTATGGATAGTGACGATGGTTCGGGATTTCTAATGTTCTTTGTACAATGGCATGAAGCTTACATAAATGATTTTTCTGAAATAGGGGAAGCCTTTAAGTCTCCGCTAAATAGTTTTCATCGCTATTCTCACAACCCTAGAACTCTTTTTCCAAACTTGGCAAATGCTATAGACTTGAAGGTTGATTAATGAAGGGATTACCAGATGAATATAGCAGATAGATTAAGTTTGTATTGGTCGAGACAAGTTGCCATTGGTATTGCAGATGAGACAAAATCCTTTCTTGAAGAGCAAAAAGATTTAACAAGTGGAGATGATACTTGTTTAGAAAACAACTGGGAAGAGTACTGTGTACAAGTTCAAGGTGAAGAGTCTATAGCATGGGGGGCTTATATGGATCATATAGAATCTCTATTCAAAGGATTCTTTGATGAGCTACAAAGAGAGCAACAGTTTACTTTATGGCTTGAAAGTGAAGATGGTCAGGACTGGTATTGGGAAGAAAATAAGAGAGCTAGTGATGACTTTGAGTATAATGAAGCACCAATTTATTTTGAAGCTTGTGTTGAGATATTAATGTCTGCCTTACATGATAAAGCTATAAACTTCAAGAGTGATAATATTACAAACTACATTGAATATAACTGTGATGGAATAGATATGGACGATGAGGAAGAAGAATGAATAATAATAGTCAAATAGTATATGTACTAACCAATGAAGCTATGCCAAATCTAGTGAAGATTGGAAAAACAACTAGAAGTGATGTCAAAACAAGAATGAATGAGCTTTACTCTAGTGGTGTTCCTTTTCAGTTTGAATGTGCTTATGCAGTTGAAGTTGATGACTGTAGCACGGTTGAAAGAGCTCTACATGTAGCCTTTAACCCAAACCGTGTTAATCCCAAGCGAGAGTTCTTTGCTATTGACCCTGAACAAGCTATAGCAATACTTAAACTACTTGGCAATAAAGATGTAACCCCACTTCTTAATGATGACCTTAACTCAAATGTATCTCCAACAGAGCTTGAAGCTGTTAAGCAAGCTAAGAAAAAAAGACCAAATATTAACTATACAGAGATGGGTTTAGACAAAGGAACGATATTGACATTTTCTAATGACTCAACCATTGAAGTTGTTATTGTTTCAGACAAAAAAGTGCTATATAATGAAGAGGAAGTTTCTCTTACTCGTGTAACAAAAGAGCTACTCGAGTTAGACTATGCTGTTCAGCCAACAAAATATTGGCTTGTTAATGGTAAAAATCTTAGAGATATTTGGCAAGAAACTTATGTTGATGGAGATATGTAATGAGTCAATATACACATAGTATAAGTAGTATTAGAAGCTACATACAAAAAATATATTCAGATGGACTTGCTCGAAGTAAGCACCTTTCAGATAGAAAGATAGAAGAGGTACTTACAAACATCGGTCTTTTTAAATTTAAAGGATATGTTCGAGTCTATAAAAATGATATGGGTGCTCACTCTGTAGATGATGTCCTTATGCTCTACTTCTTTGACAAGTATCTGACTAGAATGATTATGGATGTAACATCGAGTGTAGAAACAAAGCTTAAAACAACTCTTGTAGAGCTTTGCTATAAACAGATCAAGGTATTACCTAACGGTCATCCTCAGAAAAATAATCCATTTTTTTATCTTATACAGGATAACTATAAACTAGTTGAGAAAAATGATGAAGAGGTAGAATTTTCTCTTAATTATGGTTCAGTTCGTACATGGAAGAACTCAGAAGTTGAGATAAATGAAAATGAAGTATATTTGCACTACGGACTCTACTATAAAGATACATATGACTTTGACACAAATAAGCAACATTTTCTAGGTACTGAAACTTTGATGAAGCTACATGATGGGATTAACTATCCACCTTTTCACTACTTCGTCGAGAGTGCTACACTTGGTACAGTCATAGAAATTATTAAGTATCTAAAGATAGGTAACTATGATGTGCTTCAAAAAATTGCTACTAAGTTTGGTGTAACAAATGAAAATATAGACTTTACTCCCTATCTTGAAAGACTCAAAGAGGTAAGGAATAGAGCTGCTCATAGAGAAAGAATCTTTAATCGTAGCTATAGAAGTATTAGCAGAGTAAGGCATTTTCACCGTATTAGTCAAGGTCTCAGTGATCATAAATTTATGGATGTATATATGTTCTTATTCTCTATGCTTGGAAAGATAGATGAATTTAATAATGCTACAGAGTTTGAGAACGGTGAAATTATAAGGCTCTTTGATGAGTTCAAAAAAGATCACTTAATTGAGCAAGATTCGAAATCATTGACAACACAGATGAGTGACGATGAATTTGAAAAAGTTAAAGGATTTGTTTTAAATAGGATGAGATAAAAAGCCAAACGTAAAACGGCAGTGCAATACTTCCGAACAGAGGTTCAGCGTTTGTTAGGATAAAAGTATAACAAAGTATACTAAAGTATATACTTAAAGTTATAGCTTAGTTATGTAATTGTAACAATAGGTTACTAGAAATTCAAGATGGGACTCAGTGGGTACCGAATTAGTTTCGTATGTATTTATGATTCAAGACATAGTGTGTCTCGAATTGAACTTGATATAAAGGTAGAGGTATAAGATGAGCAAACACAAAGAGAGACAGTTCCAAATAGAGATAGTACAACACTTAACATCTAGCAATTATGTTGAGGGTGATGCAAGTGGATACGATAGAGAATTAGCTCTCTACCCTGACGACCTCATTACTTATATAAAATCTACCCAACCTCAAGCCTACGAAAAAATGCAAAAGCGAGAGGGTTCTAAGACAGATGCTGTTCTCATTAAGTATGTAGCAAAAGAGATGGACAAGCAAGGCTCACTTTTCTATCTTCGTAATGAACTTAAGTACATCGGTTCAAAGTTCAAGCTGTGTCAATTTAAACCAGAACTACATAATCCTGATACTCAAACAAAATATGATGCTAACATACTTAGAGTTGTTCAAGAAGTTACAACAAAGAGTGGAAACGAGAGAATAGACCTCGTGCTGTTCCTCAATGGAATCCCCATAGCTACACTAGAGCTAAAGACAGACTTCACTCAAAATGTTCAAGATGCTATCAAACAGTATAAATACGACAGACCAGCCAAGGGCGATGCACTCCTAGAGTTCAAACGAAGAGCCTTAGTTCATTTTGCAGTAAGTACAGATGAAGTCTATATGACCACAAAGCTTGCAGGTCCAAAGACATTTTTTCTACCATTTAACAAAGGTCGTGAAGATGGTAGTGCAGGCAATCCACTTAACCCTAAAGGATATGCAACTAGCTATCTATGGGAAGAAGTGTTAGAGAGAGAATCTATCTTAAATATTATTGCTAGATATGTTCACTTAGAAGTAAAAGATAAAGAGGATCATCAAGGAAAGAAGAGTAAAAGTGAAACTCTTATATTTCCAAGATACCACCAACTTGATGTTGTAAGAAAACTACTCTCTGATACTAAAACAAAGGGTGCTGGAAGTCACTACCTAATACAGCATAGTGCAGGAAGTGGAAAGTCTAACTCTATCGCTTGGCTTGCTCATCAACTCTCTTCACTTCACAATGATAAAGAAGAGTCGGTGTTTGATTCGGTCATCGTGATTACAGATAGAACAGTATTAGATAACCAACTTCAAGAGACAATCTCTAGCTTCGAGCATAAAGATGGTGTAGTAGTTGGGATTACAAGAGAGGGTTCTAGTGAATCTAAATCTACACAACTTGCAGACGCACTAGAACGCGGTGCAAAAATCATCATCACTACTATTCAAACCTTTCCGTTTGTACTTGATGCTATCCAAGAGAGAACCTCACTAAAAGAAAAAGAGTATGCCATCATCGCTGATGAAGCTCACTCTTCTCAAACTGGTTCAACTGCTAAAGAGTTACGAAAAGTTTTAAGTGCTGAGCAGATAGCTGAGGGTGCAGAGTTTAGTGCAGAAGATGTCATTACTGCTGAGATAGAATCAAGAAGTGCTAGTTCATCGTTGAGCTTTTATGCATTTACGGCAACTCCAAAGACAAAGACACTAGAGATGTTTGGTGTACTTCCTAAAGCAGACGAAGCACCATCAGAGACAAATAAACCTCATGCTTTTCATCTTTATACAATGAAACAAGCAATCCAAGAGGGATTTATTTTAGATGTGCTTCAAGGCTACACAACTTATAAACTCTACTACAAGTTAGAGCATAGTGATATGAAGCATGATGAAGAGGTCGAGAGTAAGCGAACTAAGGTAAAGATTGCTAAGTGGCTCAATATTCATCCTCACAACATCGCTCAAAAGATAGAAATAATCTGCGAGCATTTTCGTACGCATGTAGCTCATTTACTAGATGATCAAGCTAAAGCAATGGTAATTACATCAAGTAGAGCAGCTGCGGTTAGATATAAACTAGCATTTGATAAGTACATCAAAGAGAATAAGATTGAAGAACAGATGCAGGCTATGGTTGCATTTTCAGGAAAGATTACTGATGATATAGAGGGTGCAGAAAAAGAATATACAGAAGCTAATATGAATCCTAACCTTAGAGATAGAGAGATGCGAAAGGCATTTGATACTAATGATTATCAAGTGATGTTAGTTGCAAATAAATTTCAGACTGGATTTGACCAACCTAAATTATGTGCGATGTATGTAGAGAAAAAGCTTGGTGGTGTTGATTGTGTTCAAACACTCTCACGACTTAACCGTACTTATGCAGGGAAAGAACAAACTTTCATAATCGACTTCTTCAATGAAACCGAAGATATTAGAGAGGCGTTTGAGCCTTACTACAATACTACAGAACTTGAAGATGTAACAGATCCTAATATTGTCTATGATATGCAAACAAAGCTAGAGCAAAGTAGTATCTTTACAAGTTCAGAAGTTGAAGCCTATTCTAACGCTTTCTTTGACCCTAAAGGTACTCAAGCAGCTATGAGTTCTGCAATTAAACCAGCAGTTGATAGATACAAGGTTCAGTATAGACAACTACTAGAGCAGATTAAAGAAATCAAAGAGAATCTCAAAGTTGCCAAGAAAGAAAAGGACGAAAAAACTGTTCATAATATTGAGCTTGAGCTCAAGAATGTAAATGAAGATAAAAACGCATTAGACATCTTCAAAAAAGAGATGATTAGCTTTGTACGGATGTATGAGTTCCTTTCTCAGATAGTAGATTATGCAGATGAAGAGTTATTGAAACTATGGGCATTTGTTAAGGCACTTATTCCTAACCTGAAAACTTATGATGAAAAAGATCCTATCGATATTTCATTAGTGGAACTGACACACTACAAACTGCATAAACAAAGAAGTAAAAACATTGGACTTACTGGTGATGATAATGAACTTGGTGGGATTGATGGTGGAGGAGCTGTAGTTAAAGACCCTGAAAAAGAGATGCTTTCTCAAATCATTGGTCATATGAACGCACTTTTTGAGGGTGAACTTACTGATGATGATATGCTTAACTATGCTCGCACCATCAAAGATAAGGTTATGGAAAATGCTAAGGTAGTTGCACAAGTGAAAAATAATAATAAAGAGCAAGCAATGATTGGTGGCTTTGCAGATGCTATCAATGATGCTGTCATTGATAGTTTAGATGTGCATGAAAGTTTAGCAACTCAGGTTCTAGGTAAAGATGCAATTCGTAAGGGTCTTGCAAATATTGTTTATGACCTTATTGTTAATGGCTTAAAAGCTAGTTAAATTATTTTTCCATTATTTTATTACATCGTAGTGAATTAATTAAAAACCTAAGTAGTGCTCTGTAATAGATGCACGGAAATGTTTCATTTCCCAGCTTACTCCTTGTAGTGACTGTTCGTAAGAATAGCCATGTTCTTGATAGGCTCGTACTCTATTTTGTGCAAAGGTCCAACGAAAGCCATGTGTTCCCTCAGGTTTTATATCAAGCATAATACATGTATTACGAATATCATTTGCATAGTCTTGATAAATTAATTTAAATTGCTTGTGAGATTCAAAATATTCTTCTAGTGAGCTATAAGTATCAAGGTCTAGAAGTATATCACCCATCTTACCACCTTTTTCTTTTGTAGTGATTACTCCAACTTCTTTATTGGTAATGTTGTCTATTCTAAAACCCTTTAATTGATCTTTTTTGATAAAAGTTACAGCTTCACTTCTGGCCCCTCCTTGAAGTTGAATACGAGCAGCAATCTTATGCTTAATTGATTCTAGATTATCAATGATATCATCTGCTAAATGATAAACTCTATTATGATAGCCGTTAGAGACTTGTTTTAATTTTCTTGCATTATTTAATTTTTGCTGACGAATTTCAAAATTATATACTTTCCAATTTTCATGTTTTTTAATTGAATATTTATTCAATGCAATCTCAAGTTTACCTAAAGCTGATGAAAGTTTTTCTAAGTATTGTTTACTTGGATAATATTCAATTTTATACTCAAAATATGCCTCTATATGTTCTGCTGTTATTTGTTCAAAATCCTTTAACTTCCAATGTTCTTTTAAATAATTACCAAAATTATTCCATACACTACGATATGTTTCCATGGTTTTGTATGAAGTTACATATTGATAATACAAATGTTTAGGATCCACTCTTTCTTCTTTTTTTATACCTTCTTTAAAGATTACTTTAGTTAATTCTGCTGTTTGATAATAGACACTTCCACGCATTTTATTTCCTCGTATAATAAATTTATCAATCATTACATCCAAAAGGAGTAGTGATTTGATAATTATTTTTTAGTTTTTGATAAAGTTATTATGTGTATCAAATACTAAAACAACTTACAGTTAAAGAGTTGAATGACAGTCGTTTTTCCTTATGAGATTTTATGTCTACTATCTAAGAAAGCATACTGCGTTTAACTTAAGTAACTTACCCATAGGATGCAAGAATAGGTTTTATCCTAATTCTCTATCGTTACGAGGCTGTAAGCAAAAGTTAAACATACGAAGGATGTAATTATGCACTACTATGTAGGTATCGATATAGCAAAAAGTTTTCATGTCGCTTGTGTGCTCAACCAAGATGATAAAGTTATCAAAAAGTCATTAAAGTTTAATAATGATGAGAGTGGCTTTGATGAGCTACTACTTCTTTTAAACTCAATTGATGAAGTATCCACTTTTACTATTGGTATGGAAGCTACTGGAATCTTCTTTGAAAATCTCTATCTCTATTTGAGAGAGAAAGGGTTTAATGTTATACTTTTAAACCCTTATCAAACAAATAGATTCAGAGAGATGGACAGCATGAAGAAAGTGAAAAATGACAACATTGATGCTTTAATGATAGCAGCACTTATAAAATCAGGCAGATACTCTAAAGCCTATGTGAGTGAAGATATGTATCAAAGTATTAAAT
>Ga0256837_1001238_pt1 | contig 18095 bp, 23 predicted proteins | sample 4562384metaG_FD_185976 | JGI IMG/M metagenome (GOLD analysis project Ga0256837, IMG submission 185976) | Hydrothermal vent microbial communities from Guaymas Basin, Mexico - 4561-384 | ecosystem: Environmental > Aquatic > Marine > Hydrothermal vents | place: Mexico: Guaymas Basin | collected...
TAAATGTGGATTAAATGTGTTAAAATTAAATTTCTTATACATATATTATCGACTAAATTTAGATAATAAACAAAGGCATATAGAAATATTTTTATTTTAGCAAGTGCCTATTGATTTAAATTTATGCTATCATTTCAACAATTACTCGATGATGACACAGATTATTGAACACTCTCTCTAAAACAGCATTTCTTAACTTGAAACTCACCTCTGGATCATCACCAGCTTTTGGTATCATTCTTCCAACTATCATTGTTGTTTTACCATCACGAGAGATGATTTTATCTACAATGATATCTTCACCAAGTGCTATCTCTTCTTTGTTTTGAAGCTCCTTTGGAGTATAACTCTCAATATCTTCAATAAAATCTTCAACAACCACCTCATCTGGATATTCTTCATCAGCATGAACATATTGATAGTTTGTCAAAGAATCTACACGAGCAATATAGTGTGTTTGCCACAGTTTTTGGGTGATATTATCGATAGTGTGAAGTGCTTTTTTACTAAAAATACCATCCTCATCACGAAAAGCGATGGTGATAACATCATCATTTCCAAAGATGGAGCGAAATTTATCATACTCTTTGAGGATTTTGGACTCTTCTCCAAACCAGATACGATAACTCCCCTCAAACTCCAAATTTTTCAAAGAAGATGCCTTAAACAGGGTCAAAAGTAGAATAATAATGGCAATTATCCATCTAAAACGGATCACACTATTGAGAAATGTTTGCATTATTTGAGATATCTTTTATGAAAATCTTTTTTCTTCAGACCATTATTGATCTTCTCTTGACTTCAAAGCAAAATGGTCTCTTTGTCATTTTGAACATTTTTCATATCTATACGACCTATTCTGTAAAGAGTTCCAAATTTTTTGTACTGATCAAATGTAGCTACTTTTAAAAGCTCATGTTTTCTGTCAAAATACTCAATTTTTTGAACTAAAAATGTTTTTGCATCGATATACATAAGAAGTTTTGTATATCCAGAATACTTCGATACAGGTTTTGCTTCAATCACAAACAAACCATCTTTTTCTTGCGGCTCCTTTTTAGCATAAGTGTACTTTTTTGCATTAAAGCACTTAAATCTTCATAAGCAAATTCACTCCCCATAAAAGATCCAGACTTATTACGTGAAGCGATACGTTTGACACGTTTGAGTGCAGGAAGATACAACCATTGATCATCATCTTTGTTTACGTGTTCATAATTTAAAAAATTTGTTCCTTTTTACATCAGCAGGTGTTAAAAACTCCATAAGTGATTTATTGCTTCCATCACCCTCTAACACTTTCATTTTCATCGTTCACACTTTTTTTTGACCACTTGCATTTACTAGTGTCATCTGCATCTGTGCAATAGAGTCTTTAAATCCACTCATCACATCTTCACTCTTTTTGGCAACATCCTCTTGAGTCATCCCAAAGAGACTACTCAAAACCAATAGCATTATAAATATCGATCTCACTGATTTACCTTTTTCTTTTTGTCATATTGAGTAAGCTTGTTGTAGCGTATCATACTTTCAAGCTCTTTTGTGTACTCTTGAGCTCTTTCAGAATATTTATCAAGCTTTTTTACCATCTCAAAAACATCATCACTCACAAAACGCACTTCACGAAACTCTTTATAACTTTTCCCTTTTGCCAACGTTTTGTAATATGCCTTTACACTTTGCTCTAGTGAATCATACTTACTAAGATATACAGTATGTTTTCCATCCCTTTTTTCACCTGCTGCAATACGTTGTGCATCTGGATTATTATTCCACATTCCAAAAACATTATTTGCTTCACGAAAAAAACGGGATGTTCCCCATGCACTTTCCATAGCAGCTTGTGCAAGAGCTATGCTCGGAGGATGTGGTTTTAAAGCTTTTAGCAACTCCTCATCACTCTTAACACCATACGATTGTTTGAGTTGTTGTATGTTGTAACTCTGTGTTGCATTCTTATCTTGAAGTTGTACTTTGACACCTTGAAACTCTCTATCGAGTTTATTATATACATCTAAGATTGGAGGTAACATCAAAGCAAAAAAACGCTCTTTTTTTGTTTTGATACTCATTTTAGGGGGGATACTTTCAACTTTATAAGGGGATTTTGCACCCTCTTGTGCAAAAACTACACAACTCAAAAGACTCACTAGAAGCAAACGCAACATCATCTGCTACTTTAGTGTTATCATATAGCCATTGTGTATCTTTTTTACACTATAACTATAAAACCCATCAAGTTCAACAACAACTCTGTAGTACCCTTTATGTGTCCCTATTCTTACTTTTGTGAAAAATGAAGCTAGAGGTGCCTTTTGGATAAAACTTCCTATATCAGTATCTCTTTGAAAATCACATACAATTCTCTGCGGTGTTACAAGCAAAAAGTCTCTTAGTAGTTTATCGTCTGTAACAATTTTTAATTCATGCTCTTTTTCGTAAAATGAGATAAAAGGTAACGAAGCAATTTTTACAAACTTTCTTTTTTGCTTTTTTGTTTTTACTTTTTTCTTTGACTTAATCGTTTTTTGTGTATTTTCACCATCAGCTATATTTTGAGAGATAAATATCGGTAGATGCCAATCAATACTATTTTGTAATTCAACTGTTTTTGTATGTTGTGCACCATCAAGAGTTTTATAGCGTATCGTTACACCCTCAATAACCCTTGCAGTTGAAGGAAGTGTTATAGTTGCTCTGTGTAAAGGGGGAATAGTAAAATCCTCGTTGGAGGTTATAGTAATATCGTGTTCATCTTTAAGAGGGAAAAAGGGGTTCTCTCGAGCAAATGTCATAACCACAACTAAAGCAATCAAAGAAAATATTCGAAACAAAAAAAACCTTTCACCTACTCTGCACTTATCTCTTTTAGCTCAAAGTACTCACGTTGCAACTCTGCATTTTCATTTTTTAGATGGTATATCTCATCATGAAGATAACTTTCGTAATCTTGTAAACCAAACAATACCTCTAAAGAAGCATTTCCATAAAGTAAAATACCTATGTAAATACCAAGCCCACTCACTAATGCAAAAAGAAGAAGAAAACGACTTAAAGATAAGCCTAGATACTTCTGAGTGATGCTTTGAGAAGCATCAATCTCATTGTAGAGTTCCTCTTTTTGCATCTATAACACCTTAGTTAAAAAGTGCGTGTCCTAAATACTCACCATAAACAACTTCATTTTCTATCTCTAAAAGACGGTTGTATTTAGCAGTTCTCTCACCACGTGCAGTTGAACCTGTCTTAATCTGACCACAGTTAAGTGCCACTGCAAAATCTGCGATGAAAGCATCTTCACTCTCACCAGAACGGTGACTCATAACACAGTTGTAACCATTACGTTGTGCAAGACGAACTGTAAGCATCGTCTCACTCACTGAACCGATTTGATTTGGTTTGATAAGGATTGCATTTGCGATACCTTTTTGGATACCCTCGTTTAAGATATTTACATTTGTAACAAAAAGATCATCACCAACAAGTTGTACTTTATCGCCAAGTGCTTCAGTAAGACCTTTCCAGCCATCCCAATCATCTTCACTTAAACCATCTTCGATAGATACGATCGGATATTTTGCACAAAGATCAACATAGTACTGAGTAAGCTCCTCTGCTGTTACTGTACGGTTTTCAGACTCTAGTCTGTATCCACCCTCTACTACAAGCTCACTTGCTGCAACATCAAGTGCAATAGCGATCTGCTCACCAGCTTTGTAGCCAGCTTTCTCAATCGCTTCCATAATCACCTGAATAGGCTCTTCGTTTGAGCTAAGATCAGGTGCAAAACCACCCTCATCACCAAGTGCAGTTGAGTGCCCTTTTGCTTTTAAAATCGCTTTGAGGTTATGGTAAACTTCAGCAGAAGCTCTAAGTGACTCTGCAAAGTCCTCAAAACCAACAGGCATGATCATATACTCTTGAAAATCAACACTGTTATCTGCATGGCTTCCACCATTGATGATGTTAAGCATAGGAGTTGGATTTACCATTGCGTTTGCACCACCAAGGTAACGATAAAGTGGCATACCAAGAGATTTTGCAGCTGCACGAGCTACTGCCATAGAAACACCAAGTACTGCATTTGCACCTAAGTTACCATAGTTCTCAGTTCCATCAACCTCTTTCATTGCAGCATCAATCATTGCTTGATTGAAAGGGCTCATACCAACTAGAACATCGTTGATCTCATTGTTAACATGACCAACAGCTTTTAAAACACCCTTACCCATATAACGCTCATCACCATCACGAAGTTCCAATGCTTCACGTTTTCCTGTACTTGCACCTGAAGGTACTATAGCACTCTCAATTGTTCCATCACTTAACTCTACTGTAGCTTTTACTGTAGGATTCCCACGTGAATCCATAACTTCAATTGCACTTACATTATCTATGAACATCTTTTACCTTTTGATATGGTTTAAATTATTGTCATCATTTTATCTAAACTTGGTTAAATTTCTGTTTAGAGACTTAACTTTATGTTAACACAAAAAGAGTATTATTTGTTTTATCTATAATGTATAAGGATTTATGATAAAATATTCGCTCAATTTTCGCCTTTGGCACTGGCTGAATGCTTTTGTAATCTTAGGACTTTTGGGAACAGTTTTTTTAAGAAAAACATTTCTAAGCTGGAGAGCAAACTCTGAGTTGCTGATGCAAAAGCTTACAGAGTTTGACATAAGTATCACAGCTGAACAAGCTAAAATCCTTGCGAAAACAATCCGTGCACCTATGTGGGAATGGCACATTATCTTAGGATATATGCTTGCGTTTTTAGTACTCTATCGTGTAGTTCTTATGTTTACTCATGCAAAAGAGAAGCTCCCTTTTAGTGAGTTAGATACACACAAAAAAGGGGTACAACTACTCTACTATATTTTTTATCTAGTAACTGCATTTATGGCTATCAGTGGAGTTGTAATCCACTTTTATGAAGCACTTGCACTTTCAAAAGATATGGCACACGAAATCAAAGAGATCCATGAAGCAGTTTATAACTACTACCTTTTCTTTGTTCCTCTTCACATAGCTGGTGTTGTTATAGCAGAGCTCAAAGATGAAAAAGGTCTTATCTCATCTATGATACATGGTAGCAAGTAAAATATTTTTACTTGCTCTTATGCATCCGCATCTTCTATCTCTGCTGTATCCATCACCATAACATCTGAGATACCCATCGCTACTTTGATCTTCTCTTCAATCTCTGCTGCAAGTTCTGGCTCATCTTTGAACTTCTGTTTGACATTTTCACGCCCTTGTCCAAGTTTACCATCACCATAAGCAAACCAAGCTCCAGCTTTATCGATGATATCTAGTTTTACACCATAATCAACAAGCTCACCCTCTTTAGAGATCCCCTCACCAAACATGATATCAAACTCAGCTTGACGAAATGGTGGTGCTACTTTGTTTTTGATAACCTTCGCTTTTACACGGTTACCAATCTGGCTCTCACCCTGCTTGAGTGATGCGATACGGCGAACATCGATACGAACAGAAGCATAAAATTTAAGTGCATTTCCACCTGTTGTAGTCTCAGGTGATCCATACCCCATCATCCCGATCTTCATACGGATCTGATTGATAAAAATAACAGTACAGTTCATTTTTGATAAAACACCTGTTAGTTTACGAAGTGCTTTTGACATAAGCCTTGCTTGAACACCCACTTGCTGATCATTCATCTCGCCTTCTAGTTCCACCTTTGGAGTAAGTGCTGCGACAGAATCAACAACAATCAAATCTACTGCTCCACTCCGTGCAATAGTTTCTACAATATCAAGTGCCTGCTCACCATAATCTGGTTGAGATACTAAAAGGTTATCAACATCAACACCAAGATTTTTAGCATAGACAACATCAAGTGCATGCTCAGCATCGATAAATGCACATACACCACCTGTTTTTTGGCACTCTGCTGTGATCTGAAGTGCTAAGGTAGTTTTTCCTGAACTCTCCGGTCCATATACTTCGATAACACGCCCTTGTGGTACGCCACCAATCCCAAGAGCCAAATCAAGTCCAAGTGAACCTGTTGAGATCGCTTGGATCGGTTCTATATTTTTATCACCCAAACGCATCAAAGCACCTTTGCCAAATGCTTTGTCAAGTTGTTTAATAGCTAAGTCTAATGATTTTTGTTTATTTGCATCCATAATCGCTCTCGCTTTATTTTAATTTTGAAGAATTGTAGTACGATTTTTTGTAACTTTTCTATTATATGTCAAATTGCCATATAATTTCTTAAATTTCTTTTCTAGGAAGTTTTTGAAGTATCTACATAATGAAGGTGCCCCCCTCCAGATGGCTGCGGCACATAATGATTTGAGGTGTGCTGCTGTATTCCTACCCTGACACATTATCTCAAACCACCATTGCACAGGTCTAAAGAGAAGCGATGAAATTATACCTGTTTTTTCTTAAAAATGGTATAATTTTTTATGATTTATATTGTATGTGCACTTAAAAGTGAAGCTCAGGCTCTTGTTGAGAACTATAAGCTTCATAAAACGAAACTCCTTAATTATACTATGTTTTCAAATGATAATATGAGAATTCTTATCAGCGGGATGGGTGTTGATGCCTCTCGCCTGGCAACACAAACTTTTATCAACCAGTTTGATATTACCGATGATGATTGTTATATCAATCTTGGAGTGTGTGCAGGTTCTAAAAAATATAATATTGGAGATATTGTAGAGATTGGAACTATTATCTACCAAGATATACACTATTGTTTTTCACAAAACAAAGAGATGATAGGATGCTTTGATTTGCCACAAACAGATCCATCTACAAACTTAGCAGATATGGAAAGTTATGGTTTTTATGATGCTGTTATACACAACCCTGCTATAAAAAAATTTCTGATCATTAAAATCATAAGTGATCATTTTGAGCCAGCAACTTTAACAAAAGATGGTGTCAAAGCACTCATATATAACCAAAGAACAGCTCTTGATAAATACTTCTTTTAACTATACAGTAACTGGATTGATAAACTCTTGATTATTTTTTATCTTTTCAAAAAGGGTTTCATCAAACCAGCCCTTTTTAATCTCTGTTGAAAATACAATCTCATCTAAGCTGATATTTCCCATCAAAGAGGAGTAAGCATCCTCTTTAAAACACTGAGCATAACCAGTTGCTGTTTCATGTACTATAACAGAATGAAGTTGAACCTCTTTTTCTCCGTTGGTAAATGATGTTAAAGATAAAAGCTTATCAACAAGAAGAAAAATTACTCTACTAAACTGCTCTGCAGAAGGAGATATAGGCAATTCTACCCAACGCAATGAGTGTTGCTTCATAGCATCGATATACTCTTTATCATCCTCTCTCCATAGAGCAATTGCATGATCAAAACTCTCGATAATATCCTTCATATTTTGCTTCATTAATCCAAAGTCATATACCATCTGTCCATTATCTAAGAAATTTGATTCAAAGAGTAATTCAACTTTATAGGAGTGTCCATGGATGGAACTTCTACACTTTTGGGTTGAGCATCCACGAACAATATGTGCATTTTCAAATTTAAACATTTTACGGATTATCATCTAAACACCTCTATTCTCATCCCATATTCTAATATGTAATCTGTCACTAAAACAAAAACCTTTTGATTTACAAAACTCTATTAAAGGTTCTGTATTGCGTTCTACATCTGTTTTATTGCCCCCCAATGGCATGCAATATACAGGTAGTTTAGCTGCATGTTGTGTTACTTGTGCTATCTCATCTTCAAGTGCAAGATCAATAGAATCTGCATCGATTGAAAATTTAAAAAAAGCCTCTTTGGCATGGTGCCCAAAAGAAAAAATTACTTCTGGACGGATCCTTTTGTTATAAGGTTCACCAGAGTTCAGCAGTTTTACAGACAAAGCAAATATACACTTTTTATAAACTGGATATTTTTCAAAATCTACTGCTAAAGAGCCATTTGTTTCAAATGTAATACGATGCCCATTTTTAATCAGATGTTCTAAAAAAGATACAAAAAGTGGCTCATGCGCATAGATAAGAGGTTCGCCACCTGTAAGTACAATATCTACTTTTTGTGGTAGCTCATACAGATCAAAAATACCTAAAAGCTCATAGAGTTGAGTAATCTTCATCCAGTGTTTTGAGAAATGCTCTTTATTGACGGCATAGACTGTATCACATCCTAAAACCTCTATACCATCACTACTCACTTCACTACAACCAAAACCCTCACAACGCATATTGCATCCACCAAAACGCAAGAACAAACTTGGTGTGCCTACATACTTGCCTTCACCCTGAATCGAGTAAAAATGTTCAACAAGATAGAGCAAAATTACCCACCCGTTTCATAAAATGCACGGCTTGAGATCTCTGCATCTTCACCGCCCCAACGATTTTTTTCTGGTTTTGTGCGAACAACCTCTTTTAGTACTGCTGCTGCACCTTTTATATCACCACGCTTAACAAACTCAGCAATACTCATAGCCTCATCAAAATAAAGACACGGGATAAGATTCCCCTCTGCTGTTAAACGGATACGGTTACACTCTTTACAAAAATCATCACCGTATGGTTCAATAATACCAAAACGATATCCATCTTCCATAGTATAGTAGCGCGATGGAGATGCACCATCAAATCCATCATCACTAAAACTATATTTCTTTGCTAAAATCTCTAAAACCTCTTTAGCTTTTACACCTTTTAATCCCGCCTTTGCGTATGTATTTTCCATATACTCAATAAAACGGATACTCATCTCTCTTTTTTTACAATACTCTAACACATCAACAATCTCTTGAGCATTCACCCCTTGCATTGGAACCATATTGACCTTTACTTTAAGCCCAACACTTAACGCTTCTTCAACACCCTCAAGTACATTTTTAAGAACATCTTTACCAGCTATTGCTTCTGCTACTTCTGGTTTTAATGTATCTATACTTACATTGATTCTTTTTAATCCAGCATCTTTAAGTTTTTGAGCTGTTCCTTTGAGAAGAAATCCATTTGTTGTCATTGCCAAATCGATTGATGGTTTATAGTTATAGATCATAGCAATAAATTTATCTAGATCTTCTCTTAAAAGTGGTTCACCACCTGTGATACGGATCTTATTTACACCCTCATCAATAGCCACTTTCATAAACTCAAACAGCTCTTCAAAACTCAGTAAATTTTCTTTTGGAACCCATGAAAAAGGTTTTTCTGGCATACAATACTGGCAACGGAAATTACATCTTTCTGTTACAGATACACGAATATAATCTACAACTCTTTCATAACTATCAATAAGCATGTCTATTCCTAATCATCATCTATTTTTATCTCTATAGTTCCAGCTATTATATCGTGTAAAGCTCGTTTTTCTCTTGAATAAAAGGGTGTGAGCAATCCAATAATAATAGTTGCTGAAAATAAAAATGCCACAAAACGTATAAAAGCTCTAAAAAAAGAGATCTTTTGTTGCGTTTTAGCATCTACAACTTGTAGCCTGTAGGCTTTTTTTCCTGGTGTTTGCCCAAATCTACTCACTAAAACAGAATAGATCAGTGCATACAAACTTACTCCTAGAAAAGGTGCCCAGTTTGATGCTTGGAACTCATCTTTACCACCCATAATCACATAAGTGATAAGATATAAAATAGGGGCATAAATCATAAACATATCTGTAATAAATGCTTTGATTTTATCTGGATAATTAGCATAATTTAGCTTAGGAGCTTTTTGTTTGTTGTTGCGTTTTTGTTTGGATTGTTTTTTTAAGTTTCTAAATCTCATAAAAGGGATTATAGCGAAGTGAAGATTAAAAGAGTGTAACAAAGAAAGGGAGTTCCCTCTCTTTGTTAAGCTTGGTTAGTGAAGATCACGCCAAACTTGTTTTTTCCAAAGAATTGCGAAGAGTGCAAAGATAAACATAAAGATCATCACTTTAGCACCAACTTCTTCACGTTCATGACGTTTAGCATCACCAGAATCTTCAAGATACTCGATCACTTTCTCAGCAGCTTCTGCAGTTACACCAACACGTGGCATTGCTGTACCTTCAAGATAAATTTGAGGATCTTCAACAAAAGTTTTGATGTAGTGCTCACCACGTGAACGGATATAGATACTTAAATCTGGTGGTAATTTACCCATATAAGCTTTTAAGCTATCTTGGTACTCAAGAAGTTTGATCTCAAATGCCAACTCATCTTTTTTGTATTTGAATTTAGGTTTTTCACCAATTTGTGTCCAACCAGCATAGTGGTTAGCATGACAACGACCACAAGCATTCTCATATGCAATTTCAGGAGTTAACTCTTCACCTTTTACAGCGATAGATTTAAGATATGCAACCATATCTGCAACTTCTTGATCGATATCTCCACCAGCACCATAGAATGGAACCATTGGGTGCATTTGACCTTTTGCTGCATCAAATTTGTGCTCAACTTTCAATGCATGAGCAGGGTTTTTGATAAGATCTGCTAAGAATTTCTCATCAAGTATTGCACCCATGTTTGAAAGATCTGGTGGATTAACACCATAAGCTGCTGCTGCATCAGTTGGACTCATTGCAGGTTCCATACCAGCAACTTTAATAGAGTGACAACCAGTACATGCTCCAGCACCCATTACAAGTTCTTGACCACGAGCCGCATCACCTTTTTTAGTAAGAGCTGGAAGCTCTTTGTATACAAAGTTATCACCCTCTACATGCTTGTGCATTTGAGAATGAGCAAATGGCTCAACAAGATAGTATGTTACTAGAGTAAAGAAGATTACTACTACTAATATTTTTAATTCTTTCATCTTTTACTCCCTAACGTGCTTTTTCGTTTTTCGTGATAAATGGAAGAATGATCCATAAACCGATAAATGTAAGTGCTGCCACTAAACCAATTGTACTAAAGATACCTTCTGGTGGTAATTTACCCATCGCAGTAAGTACAATCATATCTATCAACATTGCCCAGAACCAAAGGTTAAATAAACCACGGCGACTTGCAGGGATAGTATTTGGACTTCTATCAAGGAATGGTAAAAGAACAAAAATAACTTGTGCAAATGCAAATGCAATCAGACCGATATCAGTAGAGAATGGACGTAAGATCTCATAAGACCACAAGAAGTACCACTCTGGGTAGATGTGTGCTGGAGTCTTAAGTCCATCAGCAGGGTCAAAGTTTACAGGATCCATCGCAAAATCATAATGATAAAACACAAGATAGAAGAAGAAAATCAGGTAAATACCAACAACCATCATATCTTTTGCCATAAAGTCGTTAGCAAATCTAATAACTTTAGAACCAGCTTTGTCACCATCAAGATATTTTTTAGCTTCTGCATCAAAATCGATATCTTCACCATCTTGGTTGTTTACGTGTGGAATACGAAGTGCACCAAAGTGTAAACCGATAAGACCTAAGATCGCTAACGGGATAAGAAGTACGTGAAGCATGAAGAAACGGTTAAGGAATGCTTGTGCAGGAACATAATCCCCACGAATCCACTCAACAAGACCATCAGCATGTAATGAACCACCAGCAAAAAGGTTAGTAATAACCATACCAGCCCAATAACTCATTTGACCCCATGGAAGCATATAACCAGAGAATGCCTCAGCTGAGAATGCAACAAAAAGAAGCATACCTGAGATCCAGATCATTTCACGACCCTTTTTGTAAGAACCGTAATAGATACCAGTAAACATATGAATGTAGATGATAAGGAAAACTACAGATGCAGCAACACCATGAACATGTCTCCACAACCAACCAAACTCAACTTCTGTCATAATTGTGTAGTTTACACTATCAAATGCAGTTGCTACATTTGGTTGATAATACATCAATAAGAATATACCAGATACTAGCAATAAACCAAATGTAATTGCTAAAACCATACCCATTGCCCATAAGAAGTTAATATTCTTAGGGATCCAATACTCTGTTGCCATAACACGGCGAAGAGTATCAATACCCATACGTTGATTTAACCAATCATGAACACTTGTTGCTTTTGTAAAATGTGCCATTATTTTCCTTTCACCTATACTTTAAGAGTTGTGCCAGATTCTAGCATTTTCTTATACTCTGGTCCCTCTTCACCTAAAACTAGCTTATTCCCGTCTATTTTAAATGGAGGAATATCAAGCCCACGTGGTGGTGGTGCTTTTGTTACTTCTGCAGTTGCATCATACATACCACCATGACATGCACATAAAAATGTTTGCTCATTTGAATCGTATCCTGGGATACAACCAAGGTGTGTACAAAGCCCTACACATACCATAAAGTATGCATCACCGATTTGGATAAGTCTATCCATATCTTTTGGATTTGCCTTTGCTTTTTTCATCATCTCTGCAGATTGTTTTAAAACAAAGATAGGCTTCCCTCTCCACTTTTCAGTTACCAACTCATTTTCTTTATATGCTGACATATCTAGAGTTGTAAAACCTGCTGCTTTAACACTTGGAAGTGGATCCCAAGTTTTTTTCATCGCATAGAGTGAAGCGATCGCTCCAACACCAGCAACAGCACCAAATGCCTTACCCATAAAACCTCTACGGCTACTATCTTTCATATTCTCTCACTTTAATGTGAATTTTAAAAATCTTATTATATACCAAATAAGTTTTAATTATTATAAAATTAAGGTTTCTTTTATATTTTGCACTATATTGTTACATATTTTATCGATTTGTCCATATTTATGCTCATCTATCCCCTTTAAGTAAGTAGATAATTGCGATTTATCATACCCTTTTATCATCGGAATTTTGAGTTTTTCAAATACTTCATCAAAATCGTGTGTATAATCCTCTCTTTGCAGATAAATCGGCTTTCCTCCTGCTGCTAAACTATCTAAAACTGCCTGAGGAGAACATGTTAAAAGTAGATCACTTTGCATAATCATCTCATCATACTCTTCAAACTCAAATGTTTTTTGAAATTTTTTCTCCAACATCGCTTCATAATCTAAAAAATAGTAAAATCCCAATCCAAGTGCAATATCTAGTCCTTCAACTAAATCTAAATGTTTTTCTAAATCTTTTTCGTAATCATCATCTCCAAAAAAATAACTCATTGAAACTGTTTTCTCTTTATTTCTTGCCTCAAAAAACTTTTGATCTACAACAATACTATTATTTGGAATGTGAAAAAACTTTGAAAAAAACTGTTTCATATCTTCTAGCATCAATGGATTTGCCTCATCAGAATCAAAAATAAGCTGATCACCATTTTGTGCAATATGTGGGATATTTCTTACAACATCGATTCCTACACTTTTCTCAATCCCCATCTCTTTTACCACTTGTGCAATACGAAAATCTGATGTTAAAAGTGTAATCTCACAAGAAAGCTCTTGTAAAATCGCAACAGCTCTTCTAAACCTGTCAAGTCCTATTCTATGCCCTGTATGTACATAATAATATGTTTTCACTCTAATACTCCCTTAATTGTTCTAAATATTTTGCAACACCATCTTCATCATTGCTCCACTTCAACACCTTAGATGCTTTTGCTTTTACACCATCTTGAGCATTTGCAACAGCTATCGATTTTCCAGCAAGTGCAAACATCTCAATATCATTAAAATTATCTCCAAAAACACTCAAGTTTTTCACATCAAAATTGCTATATTTTGCAATCGTTTTGATCCCATTTGCTTTATTTGCATCTTTGTGAAGTAGTGTCAAAAAGTAACATCCGAGATAAACTTCTGGAGCCAATATATACTTCATACTATCTCCAAATATTTTTTGTAATCTTGCTTGAAGAAGTTCTAGCTTCTCTTTCTTATCCATATATACAACTTTAAAGTTATGCTCCATTGCTCTTATATTATGCTGTTTTTGAAGATTATCCTCTTTCACATAGCGTTTTAGTATATCTACTTGGTATTGATTACATTGTGATGGGTATAAAAAAACTTCGCTTAAGTACTCTTTTTGTTCTAAAGCAAGAACAAACGGGTATATATCTAGTGCACCACCCTCTTTTATAATCCTATCTGTAACCTCTTTAGAGAGAAATTTTGTATCGATAATCTTTTTATCAACAGTTGCTATAAGTGCGCCATCAAGTAAAATCATAGGTGCGTTTATCTCTACACCATCAAGAAACTGCATCGTTTTTCTGTATGTTCTTGCTGTTGCAACACTCAAAATAGCTTCATCTGCATAAGAGTTCCAAATTTTTTTAGTATAATCACTCAAAGATAAATCACTTCGCAAAAATGTGTGATCAAGATCAGTTATATAGATATTTTTCATAATGCAAGTATAACGAAATAGTAAGGTGAAAAGATGAAAATAGCAGTAGTTACAGGAGTAAGTTCAGGGATTGGGCAAGCTATCGCACTAAAACTTCTTGAGATGGGATATTCTCTTCTTGGAATCAGCCGAAAAAATGTAGACTTTCCAAATTACTCAAAGAGCTATACTCATATCTCTTGTGATCTCAGTGTAGAAAAATCTGTTGTACAACTATGTAAACAACTGCAATCTAAAGATATCACACTACTTGTTAACTGTGCTGGATTTGGTGAGTTTGCACCCCATGAAGAGCTTCATTTTACAACCATTACAAAAATGAGTTTTTTAAACCTCACAACTCCTATGCTCCTCACCAATGCAACTCTGAGAAGTTTAAAAAAAAATGAAGGCTACCTCATCAATATAAACTCTATCGAAGCACTAAGAGCAAGCAAATTTGCTGGTGTTTACTCTGCAACAAAGGCAGGGCTGAAAGCTTTTGGAGATGCACTTTTTGAAGAAACTCGCAAAAGTGGACTCAGCATAACAAATATAAACCCAGATATGACAGAATCTGCTTTCTATGAAAAACTGCGTTTTGATGTTAGCGATAAAGAGGATGAAAAACTACTTGCTAGTGATATTGCCCAAGCAGTTGAGCATATTTTAAGTATGAGAAAAGGTGCAGTCGTTAGCGACTACACTATAAGGAGTCTAAAATTTGGAATTAAAAAGAAAAGGTCTAGTAACTAACATCAAATTTTGATGTTTTATCTGCCACAGCAGAATTTAAAAACTTAATATTTTTTTGAATCTGTTCCATAGAAGATTTGGTATTATCTCGCAGTTCCTGGACTATCTTGCTTGCCTCTTTTAAAAAATAAAGTGCTTCTGTTCTCTCTTTGGCATCCTCAAGAGTTGGAACATCATCCATAATTTTGCTTAACTTTTCAAAGTCTTTCTCAATAACAGCAACTTTTAGGTCAATGAGCCACATTTGTTGTTTCTCTCCATGCAGCTAAAAGTTCTTTAAAAACATGTGAACACTCATCTAGTTTTGCTTCATTATTTTCAACGCTAGCACGAGTTAGAAGTTGGATTTCATAGTTATATAACCCTTCAAGATAACGAGCTATTGTCCCCTCTTGATCTAAATCCAATGCTGAGATAAGTTCTGTAATAATAGAGATAGAACGATTGATCCAGTAAACCTTCTTTTCTATATTATTCTCTTTCATCGCTTTTTTTGCTTGAGCATTAAAACGCAATACCCCCTCATAAAGCATCTCTATGAGCTTCGTTGAAGATTCAACTTCTACATCATTTTGAGCATAAATATTATGTGCCGCTGTTCCATACATTTTAGATCCTTTTGTAGATTCTATCTCTTTCATACTACATCGTCACCTCTCAGATAAACTTTAATTTTTGTCGCGTCCTGCTTCAGCCATCTCTTTAAACATTGCCGATGCACCATTAAGTTTTGCTATCATCCCATCATAAGCAGCAAACTGTTTTTTTAGAGTTTCATAATGAGCCTCTAATCGCTCTGTTGCAGCAGTTTTACGCTCTTCTAAAGATTTAATTCCATCATTAAGATATGTCTTATAGTTATCTAACATTCCATTAAACTTTGTATAATCTTCTACAATTGTAAACATCTCTGTAAAGATACCTTTAATTGATGTAGTGGAGCCATCAGAATTTTCAAAATCACCACCAGAAAAAAATGCTTCAACATTTTTGTGGTTTTCATCCATTTTTTGATTAAATACTTCTTTGTCAAGTGTGAGCTTACCGCTTTTGTCTATGTCAAAACCAAAATCATATATATTACCAACACCCTCTCCAACAGTATCCATCATACTTCTCAGAGAATTTTGCAGTGCTTTCATAGTACTCTCACCTGCAAAGATACCTCTCTCTTTTGGATCAGTTGAATTTTTTGTTGCACGCGCAAGCTCATCCATTGTTGCATTATATTTTTCAATAAAACTATCAATTTTCCCCATAATTGCATCACGATTTTGTGTAACACTTACTTCAGATACACCAACCTCTTTGAGAGTTATATCATACCCTGTAATAAGGTCATCAATATTATTTGAGTGTCTTGTAATATCTTCCCCGTCAAAAGTAAACTTTGCATCTACTCCATCTTGAACTGCATTTAAATCATCTGTAAGTTGTGTGCCTGAGAGATTTCCATCGTTATCTGTAATTGTAATATCTTGATTACTTCCTGTTTCTTTGGAATTTATAAAAAGTCTAAAATCACCATCTGCAACCTGAACAATAGTAGCATTTACTTTATCGCCAGCGACATCATTGATAGCTTTTTTCAAATCTTTTAAAGTTGTTGTATCTGTATAATCGATCGTAAAATCTTCACCGTCTATATTGAGGTTGATGCTTCCATCAGCATCAGCTATTGTAGCTGTTTCAGAATCATACGATCCAGACTCTTCTATCTGTTTTGTAGCCAATTGAGTTACATCAAGTGTAAAATCTTGCAAATCAGAGTTTGCATCTGCAGTTACACTGACTGACGACCCACTCACACTCGTTTGGCGTTCATCAAAAAGTGCTGGTGTTTTTAACTCCCCAATAGCATCAAAAAGGTTTGTCATATTGGCATCGATAACATTGTACTCTGCAACTTTATCTTTTTCTCCTGCCAACTCCAAATCTATCGGTTGAATTTGTGCTGCTTCATCTGCTTTTTTCAACTTGTCTAGTAAATCTTGAGTCAATATGCTTGAACCTGTCCCTAGTGCACTAATACCCATGATAAATCCTTTTATAAATAATCTTTCATTATTTTATATATTTTTCTAACTACAACATCGACTTTTTTCTGTTTACTTTTAATGGTACTTTATTTGCTATATACAGGCTATGAATATATTAAGTTTAATAAACAGAGAAAAAGAACTTTTCCATAGTGATATAAAATCCTACCAGCAAAAATTGTTCTCAGAAGTAGAATCTTCTCGTTTTTTAGTCATAGGTGGTGCAGGAAGTATTGGTCAAGCGGTTGTCAAAGAGATATTTAAACGCAACCCTAAAAAACTTCATGTAGTCGATATAAGTGAGAACAATCTTACTGAACTCGTACGTGATATACGTAGCTCTTTTGGTTACATAGATGGAGAGTTTGCTACCTTTGCTCTTGATATTGGGAGTGTAGAGTATGATGCCTTTTTTATGCAAGATGGAAGATATGACTACATACTTAACCTCTCAGCACTTAAACATGTAAGAAGTGAAAAAGACCCTTTTACACTGATGCGTATGATAGATGTCAATATCTTCAACACCGACAAAACGATAGCACAAGCAACACAAAAAAGAGTGAAAAAATACTTTTGCGTCTCCACAGATAAAGCAGCAAATCCTGTTAATATGATGGGAGCATCTAAACGTATCATGGAGATGTTTTTGATGCGTAGAAGTAAGTATATCAAGATCTCAACTGCACGTTTTGCAAATGTTGCGTTTAGCGATGGCTCACTTCTGCACAGCTTTAACCAGCGTTTGGAAAAACACCAACCTATCGTTGCACCAAATGATGTAAAACGCTACTTTGTAACACCACAAGAGAGTGGAGAGCTTTGTTTGATGAGCTGTATATTTGGGCAAAATCGTGATATATTTTTCCCAAAACTAGATGAGAGTCTGCACCTTATCTCTTTTGCCGATATCGCTGTGAAATACCTCAAAGAGAAGGGGTATGAACCATACCTTTGCAAGAGTGAAGAGGAGGCAAGAGAGCTTGTAAAAACTCTTCCACAAGAGGGAAAATACCCATGCCTTTTTACCTCAAGTGATACTACAGGAGAGAAAG
>Ga0256837_1001239_pt1 | contig 18083 bp, 21 predicted proteins | sample 4562384metaG_FD_185976 | JGI IMG/M metagenome (GOLD analysis project Ga0256837, IMG submission 185976) | Hydrothermal vent microbial communities from Guaymas Basin, Mexico - 4561-384 | ecosystem: Environmental > Aquatic > Marine > Hydrothermal vents | place: Mexico: Guaymas Basin | collected...
ATAGACTATGATAGTTACAAGATTTGAAGTTAGTACTTCAATCTTAACAGAGTAGTACTTCTTTGATTAAAAGTCAAAAAAACTTTAAAAAAAAGATGAATTACTCATAAAAGAAATTATACGAGGAAAGATTATGTTAAAACAAAAAATAACAAAGTGTTTATTTCCAGCAGCAGGGTATGGAACAAGATTCCTACCAGCTACAAAAGCTATACCAAAAGAGATGTTACCAGTTCTTACTAAGCCATTATTGCAGTATGGAGTTGAAGAAGCTATATCTGCTGGACTAGATACAATGGCTATTGTTACTGGACGAGGTAAGAGAGCAATTGAAGATCATTTTGATAGATCTTATGAGTTAGAACATCAAATAGATGGTACAAGTAAAGAAAATTTGATGAGTGAGATAAGAGGAATTGTTAATAATTGTAAATTTAGTTACACTAGACAAGTTGAGATGAAAGGTTTAGGTCATGCAATTTTAACTGGAGAGACATTAATAGGTGATGAACCATTTGCAGTTATTTTGGCTGATGATTTATGTGATAATGACAGTGATGAAGCAGTTCTAACTCAAATGATAAAATTATATGATAAATATAGATGTTCAATTGTTGCTGTTGAAGAGATTCCAAGAGAAGATAGTAGTAAATATGGTGTTATTGCTGGAGATGTAATAGAGGACAGAATCCTAAGAGTAGCTGATATGGTAGAAAAACCAGATCCAAAAGATGCTCCATCTAATTTAGCTATAATTGGTAGGTATATATTAACTCCAGATATTTTTGAGATTCTAAAAGATACTAAAGCAGGTAAGGGTGGTGAGATACAGATAACGGATGCACTACTAACTCAAGCAAAAGCTGGAAATGTTATAGCATATAAATTTAAAGGTAAAAGATTCGATTGTGGTAGTGTTGATGGTTTTGTTGAGGCAACAAACTATTTTTATTCTAAAGAAAAATAGTTAACTTGAAATTATTTTTATTCTTATTTTTAGTTAGTTCTTTGTGGGCGACTAAACCACAACTCTTATTATTAAATAATTATAGTGAAGATATAAATGTAACTAATTGGTATATGAGTGAGAAACTTGATGGAGTTCGTGCTTATTGGGATGGTAAAAATTTAATAAGTCGTTCAGGTAAGATTTTTAATCCACCCGCTTTTTTTATAAAAGATTTTCCATCTCATAAGTTAGATGGGGAGTTGTGGATTCAAAGAGGTGGATTTTCAAAAATAGTCTCAATTATAAATCAAAAAAAATCAAAAAAAATGTGGAAAAATATAACTTATAATATTTTTGAAGTTCCAAATTCAAATGGGATTTTACTGCAAAGAGTAAGTAAAGTTAAAGAAAATAAATATATAAAAGTTATACAACAGATAAAAATAAAGAGTAAAAAGCATCTAAAACAATTTTTAAAAACTATTGAAGAAAAAGGTGGGGAGGGTGTAGTAGTTAGAGATGGAACTCTTACATATTATACTGGTAGAACAAACAATGCCTTAAAAGTAAAAAGTTATATAGATGAAGAGTGTGAGCTTATTGGATACAATAAGGGTAAGGGTAAATATAATGGAATTACTGGATCACTAATATGTAAAACTAAAGATTCACAAATAGTAAATATAGGTAGTGGATTAAGTGATAAATTAAGAACAAGACCACCAAAAATAGGTAGTATAATTACTTTTAAGTATTATGGTTTAACATCAAAGGGAAAACCTAGATTTCCTGTATTTTTAAGAGTTAGGAGATAAGTGTATGAACTATACAGATAATTTTAATCCAACAATTTCTGATCAAGATATATTTAATGAGATAGAGCTAGAAAGAGATAGTATAGGTTATTATAATTTGGTTAATCAAGATACAAGTAAGTTTAAACAATATGCTTTAAATGTGAAACAAAAAAATATTGTTGTTATTGGTATAGGTGGAAGTACACTTGGTACTTATGCTATATATAAATTCTTAAAACATTCAAAAACTCTTAAAAAACAGTTGCATTTTTTAGAGACAACTGATCCAATTGATATAAAGTCAAAAATAGAATCTATTGATTTATTTGATACTCTTTTTATTGTTATCTCTAAATCAGGTACAACTATTGAAACTATCTCTATTTTTAAATATATCAATTCATTGATTAAATGTAATAAAGATAACACTTTAATAATTACAGAAAATGATTCTAAATTAAATAAATTTGCTAAAATCCATGATATGAAAACTTTTGATATACCAAAAGATGTTGGGGGAAGATTTTCTGTATTTAGTGCTGTTGGTTTAGTTCCACTTGCTATTGTTGGTATAGATATTGATAAGATACTTGAAGGGATAAAAGATGTACATAATTCATTTTTCAATAAAGAGCAATACTATAAAAGAATATTAAAAAAAGCAAGATTTTTTGTTGAGTATAAAAATAGTTTTAATATTAATGTGGTTTTTTCATATTCATCAAGATTGGAAGGATTTAACAAATGGTATATTCAACTATGGGGAGAGAGTTTAGGGAAGATAGATATAAACTCAACGAGACAAGGTTTGACCCCCATAGGGATTATAGGACCAATTGATCAACACTCTTTTCTACAACTGATTGTAGAGGGAAGAAGAGATAAGACTGTAACAGTTATAAAGATAGATGACTTTGATAATAATTTAAAGATTCCAGAGATAAAGCTAGAGGGACTTGAAGAGTTAGAATATATAGAAAATATAGAGTTTTCTTCACTGATAAATCAACAAGCAGATGCAACAATAGAATCTTTAAATAATCTAAATGATATACCATGTGATGTGATAACAATAGATGGTGTGTGTGAAAAGAGTTGTGCGAGTCTAATGTATGAGTATGAACTATTAACATCAGTATGTGCTAGATTTATGTATATAAATGCATATGATCAACCAGGTGTTGAGAGTGGAAAAATTATATTAAAGCAGAAATTAAAAAATCTATAAAAGTAAAATTCAAGCTCTATAAAAGAGCCTGAATAATTTATATCATAATCCCTTTTATCATAAAGAATAAAATAGCAGATAAAGTTGCAGCAGCAGGAACTGTAATCACCCAAGCAGCAATGATTTTCTTAATAGCATCTCTTTTTACATATTCAACTTTTTTAGTCTCTTTAATATGTTTTTTAGTCTCTTTTATAGATTTTTCTTCTTCAGCAATAAGCTTATATAGCTCAACAATTCTACTATAATCAAGTTCAGCTTTAGAATCTTTTAATTCTAATTTTTTAAGTTCAGCTCTATAAGCATTCAGAGTTTTCTTTTCATCTTTTATGCTTAATTTATCCTCTTCAATTGTAGTTTCTGTGCTATTTAAATGTAGATATTCTCTTAAAAAGCCAACACCAAAAACACCACCAATAGCGATATGTGTAGAACTAACGGGAAGACCAAGTTGTGAAGCGATAATAACTGTAATAGATGCAGCCATTGCGATAGAGAATGCTCTAATTTGGTCAAGTTCTGTAATTTCACTACCAACAGTTTTGATAAGCTTAGGTCCATAAAGAGCAAGACCTAAAGCGATACCCAAAGCACCAACACCCATAACCCATAGAGGGATAGAAGCTTTTGAAGAGATACCACCATTTACAACTGCATCATTAATCGCAGCTAATGGCCCAATTGCATTAGCAACATCATTTGCACCATGAGCAAAACTAAGAAGTGCTGCTGCAAAAATAAGAGGAATAGTAAATAGAGTATTTACAGAAGCTTTTGTATTTTCAAGTTTATCACTATTTTTACTAAGCCTAACTTTTATAATAGTAAAAACAACAATAGCTGTAATAAATCCTAAAGTTAAAGCAGTCATTAAAGTTGGTTTTTTACTCATCTCGATAGCAACAAATGGTATCATATTTAAAAATTCAACAACTTGTGGCCAAATTTTCTTCAGACCTTTGAGTGTTAAATATGTAACAAATGCCCAAGACATTATTGCTACAAAGATGGGTACATATTTGACAGCTGATTTAACCTTATCCTCTTTAAAGAGTATTGATTTTTTTATTGAAAAAAGAAAAGCAGCAGCGATAAAACCACCAAGAACGGGTGAGATAACCCATGAAGCAGCAATCTTAGCCATTGTACCCCAATCAACAATACTAAATCCAGCAGCAGCGATACCAGCACCCATTACACCACCAACAATTGAGTGTGTAGTAGAAACTGGAGCTTTCATCATTGTCGCAAAATTTAGCCATAGAGCAGCTGCTAAAAGTGCTGCCATCATTGCCCATATAAATGGATCTACATTTCCACCAAAAGCAGAGATATCAATGATACCTTTTTTAATTGTTTTTACAACTTCACCACCAGCAATTAAGGCACCAGCAGCTTCAAAAATAGCAGCAATAATAATAGCAGTTGTAAGAGTAAGTGCTTTAGAACCAACAGCCGGACCAACATTGTTAGCCACATCATTTGCCCCAATATTCATTGCCATATATGCACCAATTAGTGCAGCAACAGCTAAGAACATATTATTAGGAACACCACCATTACTTAGAAAACTAAATGTAAGTACAGCAATCATAAAAAATAGTGCCATACCCAATCTCACAAAGTCTGTACCACTTGTTTTAAGTGCTTCTTCTTCTAGTTTTTTCATTGTTTGAATCTCCATGCTTACTCCATGCTAATTAAATTACAAAATTATCTCTAATCTTGGTTACAGAATAGTTACAATCTATTTGATGTACGCTTTTATTATCTCTTGTCTATCTTTTGGTCTATCACCTCTAGTAGTTTCTACATTGTTTAGTTTTTGTAGTGTTACCATAGATTCTTTAGTAGCTTGACCAAAAATAGTATGTCTTCCATTTAACCAAGGAGTAAGTGCCGTAGTGATAAAAAACTGACTTCCATTTGTGTTTCTTCCTGCATTTGCCATAGCTAAAACACCAAGTTTATCAAAAGTTTTATCTTTATACTCATCTTTAAAAGGTTTTCCCCAAATAGACTTGCCACCTCTACCACTCTCAGTAGGGTCTCCACCTTGAATCATAAAGTTTTTGATAATTCTATGAAAAGCTATTCCATTATAGTAACCATTTTTTATATGTGTAGTGAAATTCTCAACAGCTTTTGGTGCTACATCTGGATATAACTCTAATTCAATTACCCCTTGAGTTGTTTCAAGAATAACATGTGGGTTTTTATCACTAGCATTTAAGTTTAGTGCTAACATCACTAAAAGTGCAACTATAATTTTTTTCATTATTTTACCTCTTCAAAATTTAAACATACTGAATTTATGCAGTATCTTAGTCCAGTTGGAGCTGGTCCATCAGGAAAAATATGTCCTAAATGTGCATCGCAACTTGAACATCTCACTTCAACTCTTCTCATCCCATGTGTAGAATCTTTTATCTCTGTAATAGCATTTTCAACAGACTCATAAAAACTAGGCCAACCTGTTCCTGAATCAAATTTAGTATTTGATTCAAAAAGAGGGCTATCACAACAAATACAATTGTATATACCATCAGATTTGTTATCATAATATTTACCACTAAATGGTGCTTCAGTCCCATTTTGTCTGCAAACATAAAATGCTTCAGGAGATAAAATCTCTTTCCATTCATTTTCACTCTTTTGTAATTTCAAAATTATCCTTTATTTCAAATATTTTTTCACACTCTTCTTCATAAAGTATACTAATACTCTCTTGAGCAATATGGTAGGCATAGTTGATTTTATCTAGTGAAATAGTACATACATCCATTAGTAATATATGTTTTGCATCTAAAGAGAGCATATCTTCATAAGTTGAGAGTAAAAGATTGTTTAGGTTTTGTTCTATTATTTTTTTAGAACTGTCTATCAGAGTTGTTTCATCCTCTATAAAATATTCCAAGTCATCTTTGAGTTTTTCTTTACTTAATTTATTTGAAATGATTAAAATATCATTTGCTTTATTATCTTTAAGTAGAGTTGAAATTAATTGTAAAGCTTTTGCATGTTGATGTGATTGATAGAAATCTATTTTAGTTTTTTTAGGCTTTAGTATTTTAGTAAGTTCAAAATTTTCTTCAGAAGTAGATATATTATGAACCAATAATAAATTACTATTTTTTTGTATATGCTCTAAATATTGTGCAAATTTAGAATCTATTAGGTTTGCATCATCACAAATAAGATAGTCTGCAATAGATAATTTTTTACTCATCAATAGTTTATCAATAAAAAGTTCATCTGTACTATTTTTATTTAATTTATTTAGATGATAGTTAATCAATTCAAGTGGAGTAAATATTTTAATTGGTGTTATATCTACTTCTACTATGGAATACTCAATGGTATTAAGTAACTGTTTTTTAAAGATATCACAAGATAATTTATTTGGCTTAATCACACATATTTTAATATTTGGATTTCTAAGTTTTTCTAAAATTATTTTTGAGATTATCGCACTACTTTTTCCACTACGAAATCCTCCACTAAGAGTTTGTCTAGGTTCTATTTTTAAATCTATAAATTTTATCTGTTCATCAGTTGCTAGTTTTATCTCTGATTTATCAAAAATTGTATATTGAGAGTATAGAGTTGTAACAATCTCCTCTTTACTAGGAAGTTTTTTTGAGATAGATATTACGCTTTCTATTTTAGAAAAAATATCATCAGGTTCTATATTATTAAAAATGATATTTTTAGCTGGTAGGTGTTCTTTTATTGATGGGCTTAAAAAGTTATATTGTGTAGTATCTAAGTGTTCCATAAGTAAAAAATTAAATATTGGTACTCCATCATTATGTACAATCTCTTTAAATCTATCTCGTATAGCTTTATGTGCTTTATCAAAAGCTAATGTATTTGAAGAGGAATTTTGTTGTGAGCTTTTTTGTATTGTTGCATTTTTTAAATCATCGTAAGACCAATCTTTATATTCAAATATAAAAATTCCTCGATGTTCATCAATTATTATTATTGGGATTAAAAAGTTTTTTTTGTGGTGGTAAATTGTAGAGTTTTCAAAGATTAAAAGATTATTTTCAATAGCTGTTTGTTTTAATTTTTTTATTAAAACCATCTCTAATGGTTTTGAAGTTTCTTTTTTTTGTTTAAAGAATGAGGTTATAAATGATAAGTTCATAATTAAAATCAAACAATTCGCATTTGCGAATTGTTTAAATGGCTATTTTCCAGCAGCTACACGGTCTTTAAGACCTTTACCAGCTTTAAACTTAGGAACCATTTTATCTTGAGTTGTATAAGTTTTATCAGTTCCTGGAACTTTTCCACTTTTACCTTTTTGAAGAACAGCATTAAAACTACCAAAACCAACTAAAGAAACATCTTCCTTACCAACTAAGGCAGTTGTAATAGCCTCCGTAAACGCTTTGATTGCAGCTTCAGCTTCTAGTTTAGTTTTATAGTCGCCACTTGTTTGTACTAGTTCAACGAATTGAGCTTTGTTCATAAAATACCCTTTGATTTAAAGTTTTTCCGAAATTATTTATAAACTATAATAAGAGTATATATAATTTTGAAATAATTCAGTTACGGATACTTTATAATTTATTTGCTTAAAAAACTCTTCTATTTGTTTAATAATCCCCAAAATATGGTCATTTTAGCTACTTTTAGTCTTTTTAGTATTTTAGTAAATCACTATAATCATATTTATTAAAGTTTAAAAATAGTTTACCATTTTGCTGAATGATTCTAGAATCACTATTATAGACCTCTAAAAACCTTTTTTTAATAATTTTTCTTTGATATGTTTCTATATCTAATGACCTTAAATATTCTTTTAATTCTGTTAACTCTTCTTTCTTATTTAACTGAAAAGATGTTGATTTATTTTGTAATTCCTTTTGTTCTGTAATCATTTGAGTACTTATAAGTTCTAGTATATTTTTTAATTGTTCATCTTTAGTAGTATATATATCTTCTATTTTATCTCTTTCATCTCTAAGCATCTGCTCTTTATCATCAATTAATTTATCTATCTTCTCTTCAAGTTGAATTATTTTTTCTTTTAGGTATAAATTTTCTTTTTGATATAGTGAAATTACAGTTGCAACTGTTGGTTTTAGTTTTGGTTTTAATTCAACGATAGTGCTTAATGCTTCGTTTTTTTCAATTTTACTTTTATCTTTAACTATAATATATGTAATTTTATCTTCAATAATATGGTTTATTTTAGAATTTTTTATTTTAGAATGTATCATCTCTTTTGACATTTTAAATTTTTTTGAATATTCATCTATTGTAAGTCGCATAATTTATCCTTTAAAATAAAGATTTTAGCATAAAATAACTATAATAGGGTAATTAAATAATTAGGAATGATTTTATGAGTAATGGTATTTTAGATATTGTAAAACCGGGTGTTCTTTTTGGTGAAGATGTGCAAAAAGTTTATGATTATGCAAAAAAGATGGGTTTTGCTATACCTGCGATTAATGTTGTGGGGACAGATTCTATAAATGCTATTTTAGAAGCAGCTGCAAAAGTTAAATCACCAGTAATTATACAGTTTAGTAACGGTGGAGCATCGTATTATGCTGGTAAAGGTTTAAGTAATAAAGATGAAAAAGCAGGAATTATTGGAGCTATATCTGGAGCAATTCATGTTCATATGATGTCCGAAGCATATGGTGTACCAGTTATCTTACATACTGACCATGCTGCAAAAAAACTTTTACCTTGGATAGATGCACTACTAGATGCTGGAGAGGCTTATTTTGAATCTCAAGGTAAACCATTGTATTCATCTCATATGTTAGATCTTTCTGAAGAAACATTAGAAGAAAATGTATCTACTTGTAAAGCTTATTTAGAGAGAATGGCAAAAATTGGTATGAGTATAGAGATAGAGCTTGGTTGTACTGGTGGTGAAGAGGATGGTATAGATAATACAGAGATGGATAATTCACTTTTATACACTCAGCCTGAAGATGTGGCTTTTGCTTATGAAGAGTTGATGCAAGTATCTCCACACTTTACAATTGCTGCTTCATTTGGTAATGTTCATGGTGTATATAAACCAGGAAATGTAACACTTACTCCAAAGATTCTAGATAATTCTCAAAAATATATTCAAGAAAAGTTTAACACTGATGAAAAACCAGTTAATTTTGTATTTCATGGTGGTTCAGGTTCTGCACCTTCAGAGATAGAAGAAGCTATCGGTTATGGTGTTATTAAAATGAATATTGATACAGATACTCAGTGGGCAACATGGGTTGGTGTAAAAGATTATTATGAGAAAAACCGTGATTATATGCAAGGTCAAATCGGTAATCCAGATGGTGAAGAAAAACCAAATAAAAAATATTATGACCCAAGAAAATGGTTAAGAGCAGGGCAAAATACTCTTATCTCTCGTGTTGAGATAGCATATAAAGATTTGAATGCTTTAGATAGAAATTAGAGTTACTTTATAAATGGATTACCGTAAAAGCAATCTATTTAGTTTAAACTTCCATATATATCTTTAATGCTATTAAGATTAGGATTTAAGATATAGTGAGAGCTTAAAAGTTGGTTTAATCTATTTTGATTAAACCTCCAACAATGCTCTTTATCGAAACTTTCATCATCTTTTACTAATTCAAACAGTTCAATTAAAGTTAATTCTCCATCAATTTTTTTAATCACATCAAAAATAATTTCTAAAAGTTTATCGTGGGAATCTTTTGTAGTATCATCATTAGTATTGAAGTTTCTATCTCTTGCGATAGTGAATCCTTGTGTGAAATATTATAACAATTTAGCTAAAATACGATTATGGATGATAAAGTATTTACAAAACCGATAGAAAAACAGTTTGAATTTAATGAAGAGGTTGCAGTTGTCTTTGATGATATGCTAAATCGTAGTGTGCCGTTTTATAAAGAATCTCAAAAGATTACAGAGTTCTTTGCTCTAAAACAGTTAAAAGATGGTGGGATTCTTTATGATTTAGGGTGTTCTACTGCTTCTTTACTTATTAGTATCTCTAAGAAGTTAGATAGTTCAGCAACATTAATTGGACTAGATAATTCAGAAGCTATGTTGAATCAGGCTAGAAAAAAGTGTGAGGCTTATGGTGTTGATGTTGAGGTGAAAAATGGTGATATTCTTGAATATGATTATATGGAATCTGATGTTTTTGTGAGTAACTATACACTGCAATTTATACGACCATTGGTAAGGGAAAAACTTATACAAAAAATAAATTCTGCTCTTAAAAAAGATGGAATCTTTATCTTCTCCGAGAAGGTTATAAGTCATCATACGAAATTAAATAAAGATTTAATAGAGTGTTATTATGATTTTAAAAAAGAGCAGGGTTATTCAGAGTTTGAGATAATGCAAAAAAGAGAAGCATTGGAAAATATTTTAGTGCCATATAGCGAAGATGAAAATATAAAAATGGCATTGGATTGTGGTTTTGCACATTGTGAAGTAGTTTTTAGATGGGCTAACTTTGCTACATTTATAGCTATAAAATAAGATTCTAAAATTTAGAATCTTACCAAACATTACCCTTAGGCTCTTCCTCTTTTTGTAAAATAGCATCTTTCACTTTGTGAAATGTTTTTGCAATTGCACCATAGGTTACAATATCATCTTTTCCACATTTATGATGATAATAGCCTTGCATATCGTAGTACTCATCACATTCACTATAATATTTAGCCGAAACCCCATGTTTATTTATACATCCAGAAAACATAAGAACTATTAAAATTAGTATTATTTTTATCATATTTATTATAAGCATTTTTTATGCCAATCTTATTGTTTTATAAAGTTATAACTCTTTAATTAGAAAAGTTATATAATTGTTTTATATCAACTAATAAGGATTTCAAATGCTAGATTTTATCTTACTTCGTATTGCTAAGAGTTCTATTCTTTCCCACTTTGATTCTAGTAAAAGTGTAGATATGGAATCCTTGATTCAAGATTACCCTTTTTTAAATCTTTATGGTGCCTCTTTTGTAACGCTTTATTATGATGAGAATCTTCGTGGTTGTGTCGGTTCTATTATTGCTCATAGAACATTATTTGATGATATTAAAAGCAATGCTTATTCTTCTGCCTTTCGAGATACAAGATTTAATCCTATTGAGGAAAATGAATTTGAACATCTTAGTTTAGAGATTTCTGTTTTGAGTAAACCTAAACTTTTAGAGTATAGTAATTTTGATGATTTAATTGAAAAAATAAGACCAAATTTTGATGGTTTAATTTTAAAATATGGATCATTTCAAGGTACTTTTTTACCTCAGGTTTGGGAGCAGTTAAGTGATGCAAAAAGCTTTTTGGAGCAACTAAGTATAAAAGCTGGTGCAAATCCAACTATTTATGCTAATCATCCTGATATTTACACTTATCAAGTTGATTCAATTAAGGAGAAATTTGATGAAATATTATCACTATAATGATGAAGAATCTATAACATGTATGCTGTGCAAACATTATTGTAAATTAAAAAAAGATAAATGTGGAATCTGTGGAATCAACTTTAATAGTGGTGGGGAATTATTTAACACAACTTATTCTCATCCTAGTTCTATCTATGTTGATCCTATCGAAAAAAAACCACTATATCATTTTTTACCATCTTCATCTTCATTATCAATCGGTACTGTTGGTTGTAATTTTCGATGTCCATTTTGTCAAAATTACTCTATTTCTCAAACAACAGAGGTTGACCACTCTATAACTCTTTCACCAAAAGAGGTGGTAGAACTTGCAGTAAAACACAATACAAAAAGTATAAGTTATACATATAATGAGCCTACTATTTGGTACCCTTATGCTAAAGATATAGGTGTTTTGGCAAAGGAAAAAGGGATAAAAAATGTGTTCGTATCTAGTGGATACGAATCAGATGAGGTTCTTGAAGATATGAAGAGTTGGCTTGACGGGGCAAATATAGACCTTAAAAGTTTTTCACATGATTACTATAAAAATGTTTTAAAAACTAATCTTGATGGTGTTTTAGAATCTTTGGTAGAGTTTGCAAAAAGTGATATTTGGTTGGAAATAACAACTTTACTTATCCCTGGTGTAAATGATAGTGAAACTGAGATTCATAAGATGGCTGAATTTATCTCAACTAAATTAGGTAAAGATATCCCTTGGCATTTTAGTGCTTTTCATCCTGATTATAAGATGATGGATACTCCAAGAACAAGTTTGGAAATGATGCAAAAAGCAAAAAATATAGCAAAAAGTTATGGGATAGAGTATATTTATCTTGGAAATATAGAAAATGATAGGAGTACTTATTGTTATAAATGTGGAGAAAAACTTATAGATAGAAGTGGGGTTAGTTCTAAAATCTTAAATTTAGAAGATTCTGTATATGAATCATTAGGAGTTAAAGTCTGCCCTTCATGTGGAACTAAAATCGTAGGAGTATGGTCATGAAAAGAGAGATGAGTGTATCTGGTACATTTTATCCACAAAGAGCTAATGATTTGTATAGATATTTTGAGCATTTTAATAAAATTTATGATGAAAATAATTTGGAAAGAGATATAAAGAGCAGGGTGATAATCGTTCCCCATGCTGGATATATTTATTCTGGATTTACAGCAAATGTAGCATATAGAATCTTAGAAAAGTCTAATCTGAAAAATCTTCTTGTAATAGGCCCATCTCATAGAGTTGGTTTTAATGGTATAAGTATTTGTGAAGATTATATCTATGATACTCCACTTGGTGAGATAGAGAGTTCAAAAGAGTTAGTTGATGAATTAAAAAATAAATTTAATCTGAAAAATATTTTAAAACCTCATGCAGAACACTCAACAGAGGTGCAGTTTCCTTTTATAAAGCATTATTTAAGTGATGTTAAAATAGTTGAATTAGTGTATGGGGATACCACAAGTGAATTTGTTTCGGAAATAATAGATTTTGTTTTAGGAAAAGATGATTGTGGAGTTATTATAAGTACAGACTTAAGTCATTTTTATACTCTTGAAGATGCGAATAAATTAGATGGTATCTGTCTTAATGCGATTGAAAATATTAATAGGGAACAACTGCATAGTGGATGTGAGGCTTGTGGAAAAATAGGTATTGATGCTATGCTAATCAGTGCTAAAAAGCTTGGCTTAGAATCTACTCTATTAGATTATAGAACTAGTGCTGATGTTAATGATGATAAAGATAGTGTTGTTGGTTATCTTAGTGCTTGTTTTAGTTAAGATTGGTTTAACTCTAAAATCCACTCTGATAAAGTCTTTAATTCAGCATCACTTATCTGTTTAAATGGTGGCATAATAGCACCATTAGAATCTTCCCAGTTCGCTTTGCTTCCATTTTTAATGCTTTTTATTATTTGCTCTTTTGAATCTTGATATTTTTTAGCAATATCTTTAAATGAAGGGCCTACTATTTTTTTATCTATCTTATGACATCCTAGACATTTATGTTTTAGTGCTATTTTCATACCCTCTGATTTAGAATCATACTCTGCTTGTTCTTTTTGTTTTTTTGTAAGATTCTCCATTGTAAAATGTTTAAACATAAACTCTGCAATAGCTTTTGCTTCATCTTTATTAAGATTCCCTTTTTGTGATGGCATTAGTCCATATCTTTTTAGAGAATCTTTATCACAAAATGATTTTTCAAATGATGGTTCAAATATATAATCAACTACAAAATTGATAGCTTTTGTGGTTCTTTGACTTTCGTCTGAGGGTTTTACAAAACTATGAACATGGAAAGATACAGCCATCATTGGTGGAGCTAACTCATCTTTTGAAATTATTGGTGGCATATTAAGATTATGGCAAGAGGTACATTTTTGTTCTAGAAGTTTCTTACCGTCATAATTTTTGCTAGGTTTAGTATCGTTACAGGCTGTAAAAAATAGTATTGATGAAAATAAAATTGTATTTATAATTTTAGAGAAGTTAAGCATATTTAACCTTTATATATATTATGTTAATTAAATTAAGTATGAAAATTATAGCACTATATTGTAAAAAAAAGCATTGAAATTTGATTTATTTTGAGAAATATAAAAATAGTTTACTTTGTTAGTAATTGATGAATGAAGTTATAATTTGGGCATTAAAATAAAATAAATTTACTCTAAGCCCAAATAATTTAATAGAGTGAAATAGATTTTTTATATCTTAACCATCTGATTGGTTTTTTTGTTCTTTTGCAATATCTTTGACCATCAATATATGCACAGTTATTATATCCTACTGTTTTATAAACTGTTCTATACTCATATATGGGGTTACATTTGCTTACAGTTTCATAGGATTTACAGTTACCACCTCTGTCTCTTAGCTGATTAGCAGTGTAAGCACCTATCAGTCCACCACCAACTTTAGCAATTTTTCTACCATCACCACCACCAATTTGGTTACCTAACGCTATACCTAACCCAGCACCTATTAATGTATCGATACCTATACTATTTGTATCTCGCTCTCCACATCTAACACTAATTTCAACTGTATCTTCATAACACTGTTCACTGATTTTAATCTTCTCTGTATAAGGTTTTGTTATAGGAGTAGATTCTTCAACTCTAATTCTGTCAGCTTGTAACAAAGATGTTATTACTGTTAATATAAAAATTATTTTACTCATTTTAAGTCCTTTTATTTTGTATAATATCTCTAGTTCGTTGAACCACTTTAGTGTTTGATATGATTAAGTTTAACATATCAATTATGATATAATTCTTTGATTTTAGAATCTAAAATAATTTTTAAGAAATGAAAATATAGTTTTAGCATTTAGGAAAGAATAAGTTTTGATATTTGTATTATAGGCTGTGTTTCTGCAGTTGTATTAAGTTTGATTTAGAAAAAAATGAGATTCAATAAACTTCTCAATTAGAAATTTTTTGACCTATTTTTATATAGGTCAAATTTTTATTATGCTAAAAGTTTTTTAACACTATCGCTAATTCTTTTGCCATCAGCTTTTCCAGCTAACTCTTTAGATGCCATACCCATAACTTTACCCATATCTTTCATTGTAGTAGCACCAGTTTTTGAGATAATCTCTTTTATAGCAGATTCTAACTCATCATTGCCAAGTTGAGCAGGTAGATAAGGCTCGTAGATTGCTATCTCATCAAGTTCAACTTGCATTAAATCTTCTCTTCCAGCATCTTTATATTGAGTTGCCGAGTCATTTCTTCTTTTTACTTGTGTTTGGATGATTTTTATTACATCCTCATCTGTTAACTCTTTTCTTTCATCTACTTCTATCTGTTTAAAAGCACTAGTTAGAAGTCTTAGGGCATCTCTAGTTTTTGTGTCTTTAGCTTTCATCGCATTTTTTACATTTTGGTTGATTGTTTCTCTTATACTCATAATTATCCTTGGAACTATTTTTGCTAGTATTATATCAAAAAATAGGATAGTAAAATTATGAAAAAAGTTTTTATATTATTTGTACCGTTATTTGTGATGATTTTTTTAAGTGGGTGTACAGCAAACTTGACAGATCCTCAACTAGAGTTTGAACCACCTGTATATGTAGAACAAATGCCATCAAAAGAGAATAGAGAAGATTTTGTATCTACTGGGAGCATTTTTGGGCAAGGGGATAATCCTCTTTTTTCAGATCATAAGGCTATGTATGTAAATGATATAGTAACAGTTGTAATATCTGAAAGTATTAAAAGTAGTAGTGATGGGTCTAAAAGTTTAACAGAGGACAATAAAATGAGTCTTGGTATGGGTGCTTTTACACCTGGTCAAACTGATAGTTCATTGGTTAATACAGCAATAAATAAGGCAAATAGTTTTTCAAGTATAGGTTTTGAAGCAGGATCAGGAAATACATATAGTGGAAAAGGGAGTGCATCTAAAAATGCCTCTTTTACAACAACAGTCTCAGTTAGAATCGTGAAAGTACTAACTAATGGTAATTATTATATTCATGGAAGAAGAGAACTTTTAATTGATAATCAAAAACAGATAGTTCAGGTTAGTGGAGTGATAAGACCTTATGATATTAACCAATATAATCAGATAAATTCAGCTCAAATTAGTGATGCCAAGATTCTATATAAAACACAGGGTGATATTGATCATACAACTCAAGAGGGATGGGGTTCGAAAATTGTTAAATCTGTATGGCCGATATAGTTTAATACTATTTATAGTTTTTTTATCATCTATTTTAGATGCTGGAAGTTTTGAAAACTTTCAGCCTACTCGGGAGATAGCTTTTGTAGGTTCTAATGATAAGAATGATTCTGATTTTATAAAAAAATTAAAAACTAATTGGATCTCTTATAGAGTGGTAAAATCAGAATCTTTATATGAAAGAGCTAAGCCTAAGGTATTGAGTAGTGTAACGAGTAGAAGAGATAGAGCTAAAGGTCCAAGAATAGGCTTTGATATTGAGGCAAATGATGAAGATTCTAATCTTACAAAAAAGCCTGTAAAGGCTGAAATAAAAAAGCTAAAAGAGAAAGATGTTTATGTAGATTTCTTTGGAACAGAGTTAGCTTTTAATATTCCAAATGGTTTAAAAGATGCTAGTTATCAGCCTAGAAATCAAAAAGGGATAGTGAATTTTTTTGTTGTATCATCAGCTAGTGATTATACACAAATAAGTGAGTACATTTTAGAAGTTTCTAAGGAACTAAATTTAAATGATTGGGGAATTTATTTATTAACAGATAAAATATCAAAAGAGATTTTTACTAATATTGATGAGGCTAATCTATTTGATTTATTGATTTTTAATAAATTAAAATATAGAACTAGAGTTGGTATTTCAAATAAAAAGATATATATCTTTTTTCATATGAATGAGATTATTTATGATACTCCAAATTGTAGAATTGATGGTAAAAATTATTACTCTTTTTCTAATTCCACTACTATAACAAATATAAGTACTTATAACGATGACTACCATGATGCAAATAACTCATTTAATCTCTCTTTAGAATCTTTACCAAAGTTTAAAAAAGATATTAGAACGAAAGAGCTTTCATTTAGTGAATATGGAAAAAAATATACTATTAAGTATAGATATAATCAAAATTTATTGGACTTTATGAGTAGATATCCACAAGCGAATGAAGAGGTATTTTTAAATGCACCAATGGATCAGATGAGTTTAAGAGATATAGCTTTTTCGATGAAAAAAAATTTAAACAATGTTCAAGCAAGTGAAACTATAAATTTTCTTCTTCACTTTGTACAAGATGCCTTTAAGTATGAGATAGATTCTATTCAGTTTTCAAAACAAAAGATGATGTTTGCTCAGGAAACTCTTTATTATGATAAGTCAGATGCAGAGGATAGGGTGGTGTTATTCTCTTATCTTGTAAAAAAGTTGTTAAATATAAATACACTAGGAATTAAGTATGCAAATCATTATACTAGTGCTATACAAATACCAATAAGTGGAGATAGTATTAACTATCTAAATAAAAAGTTTATAATTGCTGACCCATCATATAAAGGTGCAAATATAGGGAAAGGAATCGCAAAATATCGTTCAAAACAGCCATTAAAAATAGTAGCTGTTTTGAAGAAAGATATTTAGAATATACTTAGTAGTTTACAGCTACTTTATAAGTTGGATCATCCTCTTCATAAGAACAGTGTGGTCCAGCTTGTTTAAGTATCGCTTTACAATCAGCTGATAGGTGACGAAGTAGTAAGTTTTTACCATTATCTTCATATTTTTTGGTAATCATATCTATAGCTTCAACTCCACTAGCATCCATAACTCTTGCATTTTTAAAGTCAATTACAACTTTTGGTGGGTCTTGCTTAACATCAAAATTATCTCCAAATGTGGAAGCACTACCAAAGAAAAGTGGACCATCAAGTTCATAAACTTTTGTTCCATCCTCTTCTATATGAGTTTTTGAGCAAATTTTTGCATGTTTCCAAGCAAATGCTAAAGCAGAGATAATAACACCAGCGATAACAGCAATAGCTAAATCTTCAACCACTGTGATGATAGTAACAGCAACCATTACAAAAGCATCTGTACGAGGGATCTTGTTTAGTCTCGAGAAACTTGACCACTCAAATGTTCCGATACTTACCATAAACATAATTCCTACTAATACAGCAACAGGGATAGCATTTAAAAC
>Ga0256837_1001240_pt1 | contig 18080 bp, 19 predicted proteins | sample 4562384metaG_FD_185976 | JGI IMG/M metagenome (GOLD analysis project Ga0256837, IMG submission 185976) | Hydrothermal vent microbial communities from Guaymas Basin, Mexico - 4561-384 | ecosystem: Environmental > Aquatic > Marine > Hydrothermal vents | place: Mexico: Guaymas Basin | collected...
AAGTGCTAATGCATCTTCCATGTCTGGAACAGCTACACGAACTATGTCACAACCTGCAAAGTGGAGTCTTTTTATCTGTTCAACCGTAGCTGCAACATCAGAAGTTTTTGAATACGTCATAGACTGTGTACTTATAGGTGCATCACCACCAATAGCTACATCACCTACAAAAATTTGTTTAGTTTTTACTCTATTTATCATAAAGTAATTTTATCCTCTTTGGCATAAGATAGTGCTTTAATATTTTTTTATTACCTTAAATAAGTATAACTATATTGATAAATATCATAAAATACTATCTATAAAGGTTTTGGTTCCCCAAGTAAAAAACCTTGAAATTCATCTATGCCTAATTCCTGAGCTTTTTTATAAACCTCTTTAGAATGTATATATTCTGCAATAGTCTTGATTCCTAATTTTTTAGAAAACTCTGTAATAGTTTGAGCAATTATATAAGAGTTTACATTTGTATCGATAGTTGAAATAATTGAACCATCTATTTTTATATAATCAACATTAAGTTCTAGTACTCTAGAAAAGTTAGAATAACCACTTCCAAAATCATCCAACGCTATCTTTACCCCTAACTCTTGCATCTCATCTACAAAAACTTTAACAAGCTCATAATTTTGAATACTTTCATCTTCAAGTAACTCAACAATAAGTTGGTTATGTACTGAATATTGAGTTATTTTATCCTTTAAATACTCAATCACTTCTTTATTTTGTATATCTTCAAATGACATATTTATAGAAAATAGTTCATCCCTTTTAGTGAAAATTTTAAATGACTTATCTATTATTATCTTGGTTAAATCAAGATAATCACCATTCTTTTTAGAAATCTCTAAAAATTTAAATGGACTTATAATCTCTCCATCATTATTTATTCGCATAAGAGTTTCATACTTATATATAACGCCATTTTCAAATATAGGTTGAAAATAAACAATAACATTATCATTTTTGATAGCATTTTTAATAATCTTCGTATATTTTATATTCTCTTTTATATTTTGTTCTAGCTTCAAATCACTTTGATACATTTTATACTTAACTCGTTCCTCTTTTGCTTTAATTAGCGCTAAGTGAGCCTTTTCTATTAGGTTTGTACTTTTATATGATATACCCATAGTAACACTTAAATCAACTGCCATTTTCTCACTATTTATATTTATAAAAAAATCATGCTCATGAATAGCTTTTGAAAAATACTCAACAAGTGGTGTAAAATAATCATTTTGCGGTTTTTTATTTAATATAGCGAACTCATCACCTGATACTCTATAAACTTTACAATAATTATCTTCTTTAATTTTTATTAAAAGCTTTGCAAACTGTTTTAAAATTTCATCACCATTCTCTCCACCATATAAGTCATTTATATTTTTAAAACTATTTATATCAATAGATACTAATGAATAATTTTGCGGAGTATCTGAAATCTCTTTTATTAAAAGGTTTCTATTTCCTAAAGCTGTTAGCTCGTCATAATAATAACGTTGAAGTAGCTCTTTATTTTTAACTCGTAATTCATAAGTTTTTTTACTTACTATTTTTTCTAAGTTTTCATTTAACTCATGTAACTCTTTTGATGATGTACTAGCCAAGTAAGATAAAGCTTTTATAGTTTGTGTTTCTTCTTTATCATAAAAATCATCAATACTTATATTTTTAGCTAATTCATCGTTTTCTGATATAGATATAGTTGTTAAAGTTTGATTTAAGAGGTCATTTTTTTGAGTTTTTGTATTGTGAAATATTTCACCATATGTAAAAAAACCACTTGTTGAAGTTATTTGAGATAGTGGATGAAGTTCTATTGATGTTGAACTATCAAGTAAATATTTTCTAGCCATACATGAATATATAAAAATACTTTCACATGGTTTTTGCAGAATTTCATATGCTATATTCAACCTATTATTGATAATCTCTTGAACATTTCCGAAACCAAACTGTACTTGCTCACCTTTATCTATATTTCCTGCAAAAGTAAGTGAGTCATCATCATTTTTTGCTAAAACAGCACGCGCTACATCTATGGAGTTTCTTTTTATGATGAGTGGAAACTCTATCCCTGTTGCAGGTAATCTTTTATAGATATCTGTACCTAAATATTTTTCATATACCTTTGCTGCTGGAATATCATTTATCGTATATACTATATTCTCTTTCGAATCAGTTATAGTTAATGTTTTTCCTATGCTTTCCCAGCCAAAATCATAATTAGAATGAACTATTAAATTTTTATTATAAAATCCCGCAGCAACTGCACCATTCTCTTTAATCCCATCCTGTGTAAAAACATATGTATTTTTAAACTCTGCATTATCACCAGCTAAACCACCAGCAATAATTAAAGATTTATCGTAGTTTTCAAAAGCTTCAACATATTCTTGACCATTAGTATTTATACCATCAGCAAATGTTATGAGAAGTTTCAAGCCCTCATACTCTTTTAATTGATTTATCAATGAGTTAGCGGTCTGAGTACTATTTTTTTTTATATCAGTTGAAAATGTTAAGATTTTTGTTTTTTCAAAAACAGATATCGATATGACTGTTTTTTTCTCTGACACCTTAGCATCAAGTATTTCACCATCAGTAGTTGAACCTATTATTTTAGCATCTGGAAGTACTGATTTTATATCGTTTATAAGATTATTTATATAACTAACATAACATATACCTGTAAATACTTGTATAAGTATTTCTTTATTTTTGTCTATATTATTGAGATTTAAAAAAGATTTTAAATTATTTATATTGGTATAGTATGTATTATACGATTTCATTATACTCTTTGTAATTTTTTGATTGTTTATTTTAGCGATTTAATAGTAAAAATTTACTTGTACTAAGCAAAGAGTGGGAGAGTCTCTTTGCTTTGAGTATTAAAATTTAAAAGTTAAATTTGTGTAGAAGTATCTACCTGGTTCGTTCATAAGCATTACTTCTTCATTTCCACCAGTAACAAGAATTAAATCTGCATAAGTATTATTTACTGCGTAAGTATTGTCAAATACATTATTTACACCTATTGTAAACTCTGCATGTTTATCAAGTGCATGTTTTACTTTCATATTCATAACAGCCCAACCAGCTAACTCTTGTTCACCATTATCTTCATCAAAAGTATCCCATCTGTCAGACGCTTGCATCTCCATAGTAACAATTGAATTATTTGCATATTCATAATTTACAGCAATATTTCCACGAAGTGGTGCTATATCTGCTAAATCTTTATCAGTTTGGCCAGCCATTGCATTGTCTTTTTGACCTTTTTTATATGACATACCAGCATCAAGACTAATATCATCAGTTGCAAAATAAGAACTACTAATCTCTGCACCATATATATATGCATCTATATTTTCAAAAGCATTTACATCTGGAGTTGCTGGATTATTATCATTATCTTTGTGATAGTAGATATAATCATCTAGCATTGAGTAAAATGTTTTAACCTTTAGTTTAAAACTACCATTTGACAACTCATAACCTAAATCAATCTCAGTATTTTTTGTTTGATCTAAATCAGGAGTACCTGTTAAGTTACCCATTGAACCTGTAAAATATAATTCTCTTGCATCTGGAACACGGTAAGCTTGACCAACTCCTAAAAAGATTTTATTTTCTTTATTTAGGCTATAGGTAGTAATTATGTTTGCACCAGTAGAACTATAATTATTAGTTTGAAGTGTTCTATGAGTAATTTTTGTATCATCATATCTAGCACCAATGCTTATTCCAAGATTACCAAATTTCTTATCAACTTTTGCAAAAATAGCACCATTTTTAGTTTTTGCACCATCTATACTTTTTGGTGAACTAGCTAATATAACATCATTTTTATAGTATGTACCATCCCATTTTCTCTCACTACCATCTAAACCAACTAAAAGCTTATATGAAGCTAAATCAAAAGTATTTTTAAGTTTTATACCTTGCATATCTGTAGTTAACCAGTTCTTCATCTCTGGCAATGCAGCCTCTGAAGATTTTCTATATGTTGTAGCCATAGGATGGTCAACATCAGAAGCATAAAATTGAAGGTTGATATTTTTATAGATATCACTTATATTATCTATATTATATTCAACACTATAAATATTTGAATCATCATATAATGCATCCATTTTAGAGTTACCATATAAAATATCATCACTTCTATTTCCAGTATAAGATAAACGAAGTTCTTGATCTTCAGCTAGATTAATATATAACTTAGTCATGATACTTTTTTTAGTATATGCATCCATATCGTGATACTGATCTTGTAAACTAGGGTCTTTTGTAGTTCCAGCTAATCCAGATGCCGCCGCATAATTATCAATCTGATCAGCAATAGTATTACCATCACCATCTTTGTATTGTCCAGAATTTTCATAAGATGCAGAAATTAAAGCACGAACTTTATCATTTCCACCACTTGCACTAACACCAACTTTTTTATAACCCCATGAACCCATACCAAGATTCAACTCACCTTTGAACTCTTTACTAGGTTGTTTTGTTTTAATTTTAAGTCCACCAGAGAGTGTACCCATAGTCTCAACATCATAAGGACCTTCAATTACTTCAACTTCCTCTATCTGATTTGCCAATACATGAGAAATAGGAGGATCCATTCTATTTACACAAGCACCTTGAACTTTTGTTCCATCTACTTCAACAGAGATATTATCTCTCTTTTGACCACGAATATATACATCATTAGCTATTCCAGAACGACGATTCATATCTATACTTGGAACAGATGAACTAAGTGCTTGAGCTAAATCAGCAGAAATTTGAGCATTTTCAGCAACTTCTGTTATAACAGTTGATTCTACACTAACTTCATCTAGTTCAACATCAGCAGCACTTAGTGTTGCAATCGCGACTAGGGATAATGTAATTATTTTTTTATGTAACATAATTGTAACCTTAAAAGTTTAGAATACATTATTCTATAAGATTTGTGTTAATTTTGTGTTAATTTTACTAGTTAGGAGTATGTTAAAATTCCATTATGAGTAAATTTGAAAAAATAAAAAAAATCACAATGATAATTATAGGTCTAAGCCTTTCTGCTTACTTAATGTATAGTGGTATAGAGATACTAAATTATGAAGAACAAAACACAGTTGATAAAAATACAACAAAATAAAATATTTGCTATAATCTCATATGCCTTATATAACTCTAAATAAAAATAACTTTTTTAATAATCTAGATATTATAAAAAAACAAACTAAAGATATAAATAAGATTGCACTTGTATTAAAAGATAATGCTTATGGTCATGGCCTTATAGAGATTTCTACTTTAGCTAAAGAGTATGGAATTAAAAAAGTAGTTGTTAGAACTTATCAAGAAGCTATACAGGTTCAAGATTATTTTGAATATATTTTAATATTATCAGATTTTCCAAAAAAATATAATGATAAATTTAGATATACCATTAATGATTTAAATAATATAAATAAATTTGATAAAAACACAAAAATAGAACTAAAAATAGATACTTTAATGCACCGTAATGGCATCTCTATATCTGATTTAAAAAAATCATTTCAAAGTATCAAAGAAGCTGGACTTGTTTTAGAAGCAGTTTTCACTCACCATAGAAGTGCTGATGAACTTAGCAGTGAGTGGTTTACTCAAAATGATATATTTAAAACAATAAAAGATGAAAGTCAGAAATTAGCCAATGAGTTTGGCTTTAATAAACTAAGGTTTCATTCAGCAAATTCAGCTTCATTATTTCGTTACCAAGACTTTGATGAGGATATGGTTAGAGTTGGGATAGCGGCTTATGGTTGCTTAGAGCTTTCAAATGCTTTAAATATAGAATCTAAATTAAAACCAGTTTTATCTCTTTACGCAAAAAAAATATCTTCAAGAAAGTTACAAGAGGGTAAATGCATTGGATATGGCGCAACTTATACAACATCAAAAACTATAACTGTTAGCAACTATGACTTTGGCTACGGTGATGGTTTTTTACGATCTTGTTCAAATAACTACACTACACCAAATAATGAAAAACTTCTTGGTAGAATATCTATGGATAACTCATCATTTCTATCAAATAAAGATGAATTACTTATATTTGATGATGCAAGTAAAATAGCTATATCAGCTGGAACAATTAGCTATGAAGTGTTAACCTCACTTAAAAGTAATATACAAAGAGAATATGTTTAAAATTATGAATTTATCTTTATAATAGCATTAGAACAGACTACTCCATCTACGCCTAAAAGGGCTAACTCTTCAATCTCTTTCTCATCTTCTATATTTACTAATATTTTTGCATCAAAAAGATACATATCTGCTAAATTTTGTGCAGTTTTTGATAACTCTTTAGCTACAAGTAAATAATCTACACCTAATGCTGACCCATATACTATTTGAGTTACATTCTCTACATGTAGAGCTATCTTTACACCATTATCAATAGCATATTTAATAATATCAAGGTTGTCTTCATTAAATTCTATATAAATAGTAGAAGATGGGGGTGTATTATTTATAGAATCAATACTAGAAATATGGTAAAAATGTTCACTTTCTATAAATCTATGTCCAAAAAATAACATTAAGCTTTTTCCAAACATTCAGTTGAACAGTAGTATTTACTTCCACTTAAGAGTGCATCATCAATTTCACAGTAAACGCTACATGTAGAGCATTGCACCATGTCATTTGATTGCTTTTCATCTTTTACTTCATCATTCTTATTTTCTTTGTTTGTAACACTAGGTTTTTTCTTTATAAAAAACACATATATAGCCGCGACAACTCCAACAACCAAAAGCCACTTTATCATATATCTTCTCCAATTAACAAATAATGTCTATTTTTAGTTTTTATCACCTTATGACTCAACTCTTCATCAACCTCATCATAAACTCTCTCACCCTTATAAAAAAGAAGTTTTGATTTTTCATCACGAAAATTTTCACTTAGTTTTAAAAGCATTTTTGTATCAGTAACAGCGCGAGATGTAACAAGTTCAAAAATCTCAGCATCCATCTCTTCTACTCTCTTTTTAACAACTCTTACATTTTTTAAATCTAAATCAGCTTTTACAAACTGTAAGAAAGAAGCTCGTTTTTGTAATGGTTCAACTAAAGTAACTTGAGTATCAGGAAGAGCAATTGCCAAAATCATACCAGGGAAACCTGCCCCTGTACCTATATCTAAAAGATTTTTACTCTTTGGTAAAAAACTAACAGGGAATACCGCATCATAAATAAACTCATCAATAGTTTTTTCATCTTTTGCACCAGTTAAATTGTGAATTTTATTCCATTTAAAAAGTAACTCTTTATATTTTTGAATATTATAAAAAAAGTTATCTGGTAATGGAACTTTTTCATCTTGCAGTATTTTTTTTAAATCCACTACTCTACACCCTCTTCTTGAAATTTATCACGTACTGCTAAAAAATCATCTAAATGATTAAAAAATATCTCTATTAAAATTGGATCAAAATGCTTAGCACTCTCCTCTTTAAAAAGTTTCCATATTTTTTCATCATCCCATGCTTGTTTATATTTTCTTGAACTTCCAAGTGCATCAAATACATCAGCTATTGCAGTAATACGACCATATATATGAATATCTTTACCTTTTAAACCCCTAGGATATCCACTACCATCCCACTTTTCATGATGTTCATGAGCTACTATTGATGCCATTTGAAGTAATTGTTTATCTGAATGATTTAACATCTCAAAACCAAGTTGTGCATGAGTATTCATAACAACTCTCTCTTCATCAGTAAGTCTTCCAGGCTTATTTAAAATAGCGTCTGGTATACCTATCTTCCCTATATCATGCATAGGTGATGCCTGTTTTAACATCTCAGCTTCAAACTCATGTAAACCAGAGTGAAGTGCTAAAAGTTTTGAATATTCTGCCACACGTAGTACATGAAAACCTGTCTCTTTAGAGCGACTCTCACCAATAGTACCCATAGTAAAAATAATCTCTTTTTGAGTATCTCTTACATCTCTGTTAAGCTGTATAACTTCTATGATTTTTTCATCTGATTGCTTTTCTAAAAGTTCATTTCTTTTTTCAAACTCTATCTTTAAATCTTCTACTTTCTTCTGAGCTGTGATATCGTGACGAATGGCATGATAACCTATTTGTATCCCATTAGTATCATATTCTGCTTCTATATTTGCACTAACCCAATAAAATCCACCATCTTTTTTAAGATTTTTTATATCACCTGACCAAATTTTATGATTTTTTAAATCTTCCCACATTTGTTTAAAAATTTCACTAGACATATCTGGATGACGAACTACATTATGGGCTTTACCAACTAGTTCTAAAAGTGAATATCCACTCAGCTCACAAAAAGCCTCACTTGCATAAGTGATAATACCTTTTAAATCAGTACGAGAGAATATAACATTTTTATCAAATGCAGGTGCTAAATATTTCATATCATACTGATCCATAATATACCTTTTTAAATTAAGTGACCCATGTCATCACGTTTAACATCTAAGTAAGATGCATTATACTTATTGGATTTCATTATAATTGGTATCCGTTGAACTATCTCAATATCGCTAATAGATTTAACTTTATCTGGATTATTTGTAAGCAGTTTAATTTTATGTATATTAAAATGATGAAGTATATAAGTAACCATCTCATATGTACGTTCGTCCGCAGCAAATCCTAACTGATGGTTAGCTTCAACTGTATTGAGTCCATTATCTTGGAGAGCATAAGCATTGATCTTATTTAAAAGTCCAATATTTCTACCCTCTTGACGAAGATAAATCACCATCCCATTACTCTCCTCTGCAAGTTTTAAAGCAAACTCTAACTGTTCTCCACAATCACACTTAAGTGATCCAATTGCATCACCAGTTAAACACTCTGAATGAACTCTAACAATAGGAATCTCATCTAAGTGCTCTTTATAAATCACAAGATGCTCTTTTTGTCCCTCTTTAAAGGCTTTTACTTTAAAATCACCAAATTTTGATGGTAGATTTGCTACATTTGAAATATCAATATTCAATTATATACCCTATTTTTAACTTTAAAACGATAAAATTTTAAATAATTATAACAAAAAAAAGGTTTAATAATGTTTCAAAGATTTCGTCGCACTCGTTTAAATACTCATCTTCGCGCTCTAGTGCGTGAAACACATGTAAGTACTGATGATTTTATTTATCCACTTTTTGTTCGTTCAGGTAAAGGAATTAAAACAGAAGTTTCATCTATGCCAGGTGTATTTCAAATGAGTTTAGATGAAATTTTAAAAGAGTGTGAAGAGCTTAAAAAGCTTGGACTTTACTCCATTATACTGTTTGGTATCCCTGATGTTAAAGATAGTATTGGGAGTGATAGCTTATGTGAACACGGCATTATTGCTTCAGCTATCAAAGCTATAAAAACACAACACCCTGAGATGTTTGTTGTAACTGACCTTTGTTTTTGTGAGTACACAGACCATGGTCACTGTGGTATTATTGATATGGAAAATGAAACTGTAAATAATGATGCAACTTTAGAAATATCAGCTCAACAAGCTATCATACACGCTAAAGCTGGTGCAGATATGATAGCTCCATCTGGAATGATGGACGGAATTATAGAGACACTAAGAGATGCTTTGGATAAAAATGGCTATGAAAACTTACCAATTATGGCGTATTCAACTAAATTTGCTAGCGGGTACTACGGACCATTCCGTGATGTAGCAGAATCAACACCATCATTTGGTGACCGTGCGTCATATCAAATGGATCCAGCAAACCGTCGTGAAGCTATAAATGAATCTATCTCTGATGAGGCTCAAGGCGCGGATATACTTATGGTAAAACCTGCTCTTGCTTACTTAGATATAGTCCGTGAAATAAAAGACAACACAGCACTTCCAATGGCTGTATATAATGTAAGTGGCGAATACGCAATGCTTAAACTAGCAGGTATGAATGACTTAATAGATTATGATAGAGTGGTTATGGAGACTATGATAAGCTTTAAACGTGCAGGTGCTGATATAATCATCTCTTATCACGCAAAAGAAGTTGCAGAGTTACTTAAAAAAAATAATTAGGGTATAATTACAGCTTTTTTTAAAATAGCGTAATGCAAGGACATAAGTTGAGACATTTTTTAACACTTAAAGATTTCACAAAAGAAGAGATATTAGAGATAATATCCATCGGGCTCGAAATCAAAAAGAACCTAAAAAACAAAGTATATAAAAAAGAGTTAGATATGCAAACTCTTGGTATGATTTTTGAAAAAAGCTCAACTCGTACACGCGTTAGTTTTGAAACAGGCATGTTTCAACTAGGTGGTCATGCACTATTTTTATCTAACCGTGATATTCATCTTGGTCGTGGTGAGCCTGTAAAAGATACAGCTAGAGTAATATCTTCTATGTGCGATATGGTAATGATTAGAACGTTTGAGCACTCTATGATAGAAGAGTTTGCTAAGTATTCTAAAGTTCCAGTTGTAAATGGTCTTACTGATTCTTTCCATCCGGTTCAACTTTTAGCTGACTATATGACATTAGTAGAATATTCTGCTGAAAAAAACATAGTTGCTGCTTATGTTGGTGATGGGAACAATATGACTCATTCTTGGATGATGCTAGCTGCAAAACTTGGTTTTGAACTACGTATTGCTACTCCAAAAGGTTATGAAGTTGATGCTAAAGTTTTAGCAAATGCTTTAGAGATTGCAAAACTCAGTGGTGCTATTATCTCTACATGTAACGACCCTAAAGAGGCTGTAAAAGGTGCAACAGTTGTAACAACTGACACTTGGACATCAATGGGTCAAGAGGAAGAAAAAGAGGAACGAATCAAAATTTTTAATGGATTTATAGTTGATGAAGATTTAATGAGTTTAACAAATAATGCACAATTTTTACACTGTCTACCTGCTTATAGAGGATTAGAGGTTTCAGAAGAAACGTTTGAAAAACACTCTAAAATAGTTTTTAATGAAGCCGAAAACCGACTTCATGCCCAAAAAGGGCTTATGGTTTGGTTAGATAAACAAAAATAGTTTATCTTACAACCAACCTTTTGAATCTTCTAAAATAACACTATTATTGATATTATATACATCTATAAGTAAAGAAATTATAGCTGTACCTTTATCAAAATAATCATCTGCATTTAGCTTAATATCTTTAGAGTCAAGTACACTCTTTTTTGTTAATGTGATGTAGCTTTTTGTTAATTTCTCAATATCTTTTAATTTCACTTGAATATCTTGATTAAAATATTGTTTATTAGCAGAAACAACAACATTAGTTTCAGTTAATAGTTTTGAGTATAATCTTTCTATCTCACTAGAATAAGCTAACATTTGAGCTTTTTGCATCTGTGTCATATCTTTTTTAGCTACTAAACCTGAACCCATACCCCTCATTTGACCTACATTTTCTGTATATGGTAAAATAGTTTCCATCATTATAGATGATAAACTTTTCCCAACAGGATTTAGATTTTTAGAACCACGCTTAGAGACTGTTTGAGCCAACATAAGTGTTTGTTCTATTAATTCAGAGTAACTCTCAAATACCACAGCAGGATTTTTAGTTCGAAAAGCTTTACGATTCAGTTTTATCAATGCTTGAGATATACTAGTTGCACGCGCATTAATAACTGGATCTTCTGCTAATGGTAAAGATTCCATAGTACCGATGGCTTTCTTCATCTCTTCTCTATTCCCATAAACTAGCAACATTGAAGCTACATTTCCATTTAGATAACTATTTGTTAAACCTCTTGTTTTTTGTGTAGCAATTACTAAATCTTTTAAGGCACCTATATATTTACTTCTATCTGCTTGTTCATCATTAGAAAAAAATGATTTCGCTTGTAGTGAAAATAGTAATGTCATAATTATTAAAAGTATACGCATATTGTCTCCTTGTTATGTTATATTTCATTTTAACATAGCATAAACAATAGAATCTAAACTATTATTAATACATTATTCCAGTAGCCGTACGAATCTTTTCTATAGTAGGCATTGCTATATTTCTAGCTTTGTCAGCACCAACTTTTAATATATCTCTAACTTCGTCTTGATGAGCAGCATAGTATTCTCTTTTTTCCCTGTACTCTTTAAAATACTCCCACATTACTTCAGCAAGATATATCTTAAAGTGACCGTGACCCTCTCCACCTTTTTTATATCTATCTTGAAGTGCTTTTAAATTATCACCCTCTAAAAATAGTTTCGCCATATTGTAAACATTACAATTTTCAAATTCTTTTGGCTCTTCCATTGCTACATTCTCCGTAACAATCTTTTTGATAGTTTTAAGTTGTTTTTTCTCTTCACCAAAGATATTGACAATATTTCCATAAGATTTACTCATTTTTTGCCCATCAATTCCTGGAACTGTTTGAACCTCTTCTTGAACGCGGAACTCTGGCATAACAAGAATCTCACCATATTGATTATTAAATTTAGTAGCTATATCACGTGCTATCTCTACATGTTGAATCTGATCTTTTCCAACAGGGACTACTTCACTTCCAAAAAGTAAAATATCCGCAGCCATTAAAACAGGATAAGAAAATAATGAGTGATTTGTTGCTTGCCCACGGGCTGTTTTATCTTTATAAGAGTGTGCACGCTCAAGTAAACCCATTGGTGTAAAACCTGAAAGAATCCAATAAAGTTCAAGAACTTCTTTTACATCTGATTGAACCCAAAAAGTTGATTTTTCAGGATCTATTCCAAGTGCTAAAAAGTCTGTTGCACATTGCATAGTAAGTTCAGAAAGTCTAGCACCATCCTTAACTGAAGTCATTGCATGATAGTTAGCTATAAAAGCAAAAGTTTCAGAACTCTTTTGTGCCTCTACCATTTGCTTAATTGAACCAAAATAGTTCCCAATATGTAAATCACCAGATGGCTGAATCCCAGTTAATACTCTCATTTTTTCTTCTCACTTCATAAATATTGTAAATTTTTTTGACATTATACATTTATTTAACATTTTTTTGTTATCATTAACCAAGAAAGAGAGTTAGTTTCTCTTCAGGTTGGATAACAACCATAATCTCACTATGAGATTGGGCCTCCTGCCGAAGGAAACCAAGCGTTAGCGTAGCTAAGGGGATTACTCCCTTTAGCGTTAAACAATAATGATAGGTTCCCTTAAATTTTTGAAAAAAATTAAAGGATAAGTTATGAATGTACAAGTTCACGCAAAAGATATAACACTTCAAAGCTCAACAAGAGCACATATAGAATCAGCTATCGATTCTTTCACAAAATATTCATTAGACATTACATCAGTAAATGTTCATGTTAAAGCAGAAAAAAAAGGTGTAAGCATAGAATTTGATATCCATGTAGCACATGCTCAACCAATTGTAATTTCTCAAATGGATGACAACTTAGATGCTGCTATTGACCTAGCAATTGACAGAGCTACAAAAGCCCTTCGTCGTTTACATGATAAAGTAGTTTCACACCAAAGCGGATCAGTTAAAGATTTAGAGACACTTGACGCTTAATGTATAACGGAATTCTTTGGTTTCATGTAATCTCGTTTGTCTCTTGGTTTGCAGTACTATTTTATCTGCCTAGACTATTTGTTTATCATGCAGAAAATATAGATAACAAAGGTTTTGTAGAGGTAGTAAAAATCCAAGAGATGAAACTATTTAAGTATATAGGTGTTCCATCTATGTGGGCTACTGTTATTAGTGGCTTAGTCTTAGCTTATATGTATGGTTTTTCTGGAAATGGTTGGATACATGCAAAAATAAGTTTTGTAGTACTACTTATGATTTATTTTTTCTCTATGGATAAATATAGAAAAGAATTTTTAGAAGATAGATGTACAAAAAGTGGTAAATTTTTTAGAGTTTATAATGAAGTACCAACTATTTTGATGTTGCTTATCGTTGGGATGGTTGTGTTTAAGCCGTTCTGACCTTAGCTTGAGCGTATAGAATATTTTTCAAAGAAAAATGTTCACGGAAGCTCAAATAGGTGTATCAACTTTTGTCTACTAAGTAGCTTGTTCCAAAACTATATAGTTTTGGAACTACCATTGGCTCTGTTACTTATCACCCTTCTTCTTAGCCTTAAATAGTAAAGGTACCCCAGTAAAGTTAAATGCCTCACGTAATTTATTAGTTAAGTATCTTCTGTATGTAAAGTGAAGACCTTTTGGTTTATTCATAATTATTGCTATTCTTGGTGGTCTAGTTTCATATTGTGTTGCATAGTATATACGGATAACTTGACCATGCATAGAAGGAAGTTGATGTCTTCTCATTGCTTTATCCATTGCATCGTTTAACTGACTTGTACTGATACGTTGAGAATAGTTTTCATTTATCTCTAAAATCATATCATGAAGTTTGTGAACACGTTGGTTTGAAAGAGCAGAAAGTGTAATAATAGGTGCATAAGCTAAGAACTTAAATCTATCTCTTACATTTTGAATGATTTTGTCATGCTCTTCACGTTTTGATATATCCCATTTATTTAAAACTATGATACAAGCTAGTCTATTGCTGTCAACTAAGCCTGCTATCTTCTCATCAAGGTCTAAAAATGGTTCAGATGCATCAAGTACAACTAGAGCCATATTTGAGTTATCAAGCATCTCTGTTGTACGCATAAGCGCATACTTTTCTATTCCTACAATTTTACCACGACGACGAAGTCCAGCAGTATCAACAAATGTAAGTTGCTTACCATTGTACTCTATACTTTCATCAATAGGATCTATTGTAGTCCCAGCAACAGAACTTACAACTGAACGTTCTTCACCTAAAAGTGCATTTAAAAGTGAAGATTTTCCAACATTTGTTCTACCTATGATAGAAATTTTTATATGATTGATATCTTCTTCATTAAACTCTTTGATTTTATCATTTTGAGCGAAAATGGAACCATCATCAATAATACCATCCATCTCATCATCATCCCAATATGTGAAACCATCATCTTCTTCATTTTGCTCTTGAACATTTGCAAAGAAATCCTCATCAGATAAATCTTCACCGATAATAGTCATATCATCATCTTCTTCTTCACTCTCTGCCTCTTCTTCTTTGATAATGTCAGAATCTGGAATCTTAGATGCCATCCAATCAAGAAGTTCAAGTGTATTTCTATTATGGGCTACGGATATTCCAAAAATTGCATCAGTTCCAAACTCATAATAATCCCAAAGTTTCTCTTTCATCTTGTCATTATCAATCTTGTTTACAACTAAAGCCATATCTTTACCCATAGCTTCAAGCTCATAAAAAAGTTTCTTATCTTCATCTTCAGGTATTCCCTTACCATCAACCATATAAAGGATAATATCTGCTTGATAAGCAGCTTTTAAACTCATCTCTTTAATCTTATCAAAAAGCTCACAGCCCTTATCTAGTCCACCAGTATCTAGCAAAAGTGCTTGTTTATTTATGATTGTTACATGACGTCTTTTAACATCCCTAGTTGTTCCAGCTACCTCAGCGGTAATGGCATCTCTTCTTTTTACAAGTCTATTAAAAAGTGAGCTTTTCCCAACATTAGGACGACCTATAATGGCAATTTTTTTCATGAATATAACCTTAACTTAGAGTAAAAAATATTTATATTTAATATGTATTTATTACGGAATTATATCTAAATTACTGATATTAAAAAATTTAATTTAAAAGTTGAGGATGAAACTCTCTTAAAAAAAGAGTTTCTAGTTTGGAATTAACCAAATATAGTAGTTGTTATTTCTTGGATTTCTCCAAGTTTTTTTTTCTTTTGCGCTTATATTTGATACATCTGACGAAACAGATGTCTCTGAATCGTATGAAGATGTATATCTTCCTGTACTTTCATGTTGAGCACTAACTGAAGAAGTTTTAACAGATGCAGATTTTTGCTTTGCTAACTTCTTTAAAGCTCTATCATGAGCAACTTCTTCCTGAGCAGCATTACCACGCATATGAGTTGCACACATACCAACAGCACCAACGCTATGACTATTTATCCACTCAGGCTTTGGCTCTTTTGGTATAGGAGTTTCCCCACATCCACTCAAAAAAACCAAAGTAACAAGAAAACTAAGAAATATTTTCATTAGTTAGTTGGGAACTCTTTATCAAGTGCATCTAAAGCTTGTTTAGATTGAAATTGTTGCCATAAAGCATCTTCGTTATTATGACTTGAAGCTTGAGTTATAGTCTTTTTAACATTAGCATTAACAAGTTTATCATCTACTGCAACAAGTACAAATAAAGTACCAGATTTTCTAGAAGTATACTCTTTTACTTTTCTTGAACCAGAAAGATCAATTTTAGTAAGTTGTTTTGTAACAGAAGTAGAAACAGCATCTAAAGTTTCATTATCACCATTACCAGTAGATCTCATGAAATCTTCCATTTTAGCTTTAACTTGTACTTTAACTTGAGCAGAAAGTTTTGCACGAGCTCTAGCGATAGCTTGTTGAGTTTTCATAGATTCATTTTTAGAAGTACCAATACCAACTGCTGCATAAGTAGCACCTTCTATTGAAGAGTTACATACCCATTCAGGTACTACTTCACCTGATTTATAACAACGCTCATCAAGCTCACCAGATGGTTCTGCTTGTTTATCACATGCAGTAAAACTTGCTGTTATTAAACCTATAAGTGCAATTTTTGAAATAGTTTTGATCATTTTTTTGATCTCCTTTAATTTTGTTACATTGATTGTAGCAGTTTTAATCTTAAACATTATTTAGTTTTAATTCTAAATAATATTAATTAACACTATCTAGGTTTCTTACTTAGAAAAACCTATGAAATCAAAAATACCAAGCTTTTTCACTTTGTAGTGTAAATGGATTGCCGCTTGATCTTTAGCTTCTTTATAATTTTTTCTAGATTTACCTATAAAAGTATGTTGCCTAAAAGAAACCTTGTTCTTTTCATTATCAAAAGTAGTTAGTTTTACCAAAGTACTTGATTTATTAAATGTATATTCTTTCTCCTCTTTGGTAGTAGAGGTTATCAGTAATTTAAAACTATTTTTTGAGTCTATTTCATTTTTAACACTCAAACCTTTTGCTTCAATAGCATTTTTAATAGTACGAGAAAATATTCGCGAATTTCCATCACTAAGTACATAAAAATTAATACTATCTTTTAACTCTTTATATTCTTTTCTTAATTTATTTAAAAAAATAAACTCATCACTAGCACTATAAGTTGATATCAAAAATTCTTTATATTCAGCTAAAGAAGCTAAGACTTCCCACTCCTTTACTGCTAATTCTAAAGCCATAAATCTATCTATTGCATTTTTATTTAAAGCTCTTTTATCCGCTTCTTGTGCTCTGTGAAATTTAACATCTGAAATAATTTTAATCTTTTTAAATAGTTTTATCCGTGGAATACTAATAAGCACTAGCTCTTTTCCTCTAAAAGTTTTTGACTTTTCTAACTTTACTCTATTTAACGATAAACGATTTGACACTTCTATGTTGTACTGCTTTATTTTTTCTAAACTTTTTTTAGAAATTTTTTGTAATTTATGATTTTTATTATCAAAACTTAAATTAACTTGTGCACATAAACGTTCTCGCATATTTGCTATGGCTATTTTTTTTGCTTGTTCAATTGTATCTGATGAAGCTACTGCATAAAAAAGTTTATAATCACTTGGTATATTTGTATACCAACTTGGAACAATCTCTGGTTTAGGTTTAGAACAAGCAGCCAAAAAAACTATGATAATTGATAAAATAATATTTTTATACATAAAAGAAATCCCTATATTTTTTAAAATTTTATCTAAGTTAGTTTAAAACAAGTATAATGCTTTTTATGAAATATTACTCCTATGAAAATTTTAAAATAGATACTAACTCTTTAATTTCACAAATTCAAGATTCCAATTTTGATTCTATTATAGCTATTGCAAGGGGTGGTTTAACACTTGCGCATGCAGTTGCCGAGGGCTTAAATATTAGAGATGTTCAAAGTATAAGAACAGAACTTTATGATTCTATATGTAAGAGAGATGAACTTAGTATATTTGGAAAATGTGAATTACATTCACATAAAAAAGTTTTA
>Ga0256837_1001241_pt1 | contig 18072 bp, 13 predicted proteins | sample 4562384metaG_FD_185976 | JGI IMG/M metagenome (GOLD analysis project Ga0256837, IMG submission 185976) | Hydrothermal vent microbial communities from Guaymas Basin, Mexico - 4561-384 | ecosystem: Environmental > Aquatic > Marine > Hydrothermal vents | place: Mexico: Guaymas Basin | collected...
TGCCGCCAGGCTGGATAATAGCTTTTACGCCTACTTCCGCCGCATAATCCACACTGTCACGGAACGGGAAAAACGCTTCGCTTGCCATACTCGCACCTCTTATATCAAGCCCAAGGCTTTTAGCCTTTTCAACTGCACATCTTGTTGCATCGACTCTGCTTGTCATTCCCATACCAATTGCTACCATTTGAGAATCTTTTACGAATACAACACAATTACTTTTTGTAAGTGCTGCAATTTTCCACGCCATCTCTAAATCACTCTTATCATCTACACAAACTTCTGTTACACATTTTGCATTTGCAACTTCATCCTCTTCTACCCTATCAGCATCTTGGAATACAAATCCCCCTTCAATATGTTTAAAATCCCACATATCCCCAGGAATTTCTAAATGAGGTTTTCCAAGGTCAAATAGTTTAATTCTTTTTTTATTCTCAAATACTTTTATAGCTTCTTCCGTAATAGTCCCTGCAATTAATACTTCAACAAAGATTTTATTAATTTCCTCTGCAAGTTCTTTTGTAACTACTCCATTTACTGCTACAACACCACCATATGCACTAATAGGGTCACATTCAAGTGCTTTTTGCCAAGTAGTCACAAGGTCATCTTTTTTAGCTGCTCCACAAGGATTTGCGTGTTTAATAATACTAATAGCACCTTTTCCAAGACTAACGGCAATCTTAACGGCTCCGTTAATATCAGTTAAGTTATTAAAACTTGCTTCACCTTTTAGAGTTCTAAGACCTTTGTAGAAGTCTTCAAATTCATATAAAGCACCTCTTTGATGAGGGTTTTCTCCATATCTTGTATTAAATACTCTTTTTCCAACAATAAATCTTTTATCTCCAAATCCACTATTAAATCTTTCATTCATATAATTTGCAATCATACTATCATATGCAGCTGTATGCTCATAAGCTTTTATCATCAAATCTCTTCTAAACTCGTAAGTATCTTTTTTTTCTCTTATAGCTTCAACCACCATACCATAATCATCCGGGTCCGTTACAATCAAAACATCTTTAAAATTTTTAGCGGCACTTCTTACCATTGTAGGACCGCCGATATCTATATTTTCGATAATTTCATCAAAATCATCCGTCCTTTCAATTGTTTCTTTAAAAGGATATAAATTAACCGCTACCAAATCTATTCTTTCAATTCCAAGTTTTTTGGCCTCTTCGTCATCAATCCCGCTTCTGTATAAAATCCCCCCGTGGACGTAAGGATTTAGCGTTTTGACCCTTCCTCCAAAACATTCCGGAAATTTTGTAATTTCACTGATATCAATTGCTTTAATCCCGTTTTCTTGAAGTATTCTTTTAGTTCCACCGGTTGAGATTATCTCGAATCCTAAATCTACAAGTTGTTTTGCAAAATCAACAATTCCGGTTTTATCACTTACACTAAGTAACGCTCTTGCCATTTTTTTCCTTTTTTATTGGAATTTTACTATAAAAAACTTAAAAAAATAAATTTATATTTTAAGTAAAAACAAAGCAAATTATATGTATAATTTAGAAAAAAAAAGGTCAAAATGAAAATAGCGATTATGACAAGTGGTGGGGATAGCAGTGGAATGAACCCAGCAATTAAAAAGTTTGTGGAATATTCAATAGAAAAAGGTTATCAACCGTATTTTATATATGAAGGCTTAGAAGGATTAATAGACGATAAAATAAAAAAAGCATCTTTCAAAGATGTAAGCGGCATAATAAGCAGAGGTGGGACTATAATAAAAAGCAGCAGAAGTAAAAGATGGTATGAAAAAACTTATAGAAAAAAAGCTTTTGAAAACCTTCAAAAAAAGGGAATTGATGCAATTATAGTCTTAGGGGGTGATGGAAGTTTTAAGGCTTTAGAGATATTTTACGAAGAGTTCGGAATTAAATTTATGGGAATTCCGGCTACTATAGATAATGATATAGCTTTAAACGACTATTCTATAGGAGTCGATACGGCTTTGAACGTAATAAGACACGCAATTGATGAAATAAGAGACACAGCAAGCAGCTTTAAAAGAGCTTTTGTGATAGAAACAATGGGAAGAGAGTGCGGGTATTTAGCTCTTGTAAGTGCAATAGCAAACGGAGCTGAAATGTGTTTGATTCCGGAAGCTCCTTACAACCTTGAAACACTAAAAGAAAAGTATTTAAAAGATATCAAAAACGGCAGAAGCTATTTTATAGCAATAATGGCAGAAGGTTTAAACTTAACTAATCAAATTAAAGAATGGTTTGAAAAAGAGATAGGATTTGAAGCAAGAAGTACGGTTTTAGGACATATTCAAAGAGGGGGAAACCCTACGATATTAGAAAGATTAAGAGCGGCAGAATTTATAAAAACGGCTATTGACAACATTTCCCAAAATCCCAATAAAATAGTAACCTACTATAACGATAAATTTATTTTAAGAGATTTAAAAGAAATTGTAACCTCAAAATATCAACTCAAACAAGAGCTCTTAGACCTAGCAAGAGACTTAATGGTCTAAAAGCTTTTTTGCCAACTCGAAAAATTCGTTTTTATCACTTATACAGGCACTCAAAACTCTTCCGGTGTATTCATCGTTTTTAATCTCCCAAAACATATAAAAATTTAGATTTTTTTCTTTTAACTGCTGATAAAGCAGTGCCGTATTTGAATCTTTGTTTATATTTTGTTCTAAAAAGAAGTGATTTTCATCTACATCGATTCTTAAAAGTTTATTTCCTTTTTTGGTTTTTACTTCTTTTAATTTAAAATCAAACGTTTTAATAACTTCCATTTTATTCTCCTTTTTATAAAAGAATACCAAATTTTTTACAAAAAAAAGTCGCACTTAAGACATATATAAGTTTAAAGCTCTATAATAAAAAAATCTTTTATTTTAGGAGCGATATATGAAAATTGAAGATTATAAAGATATTCCTATTGAAAAAGTTACAAGCGAATTAAATACTGACTTACAAAATGGTCTTAGTAGTAAAAAAGCAAAAGAGAGATTAAAAAAATACGGACCAAATGAATTGCCTGAATATAAAGAGTCTCTTTGGCACAGAATTTTTAGAAGGTTTTGGGGACCAATTCCTTGGATGATAGAAATAGCAGCAATTCTTAGTGCACTCGTTCATAAATGGGAAGATTTTACAATTATAATAATTATGCTTTTGGTAAATGGTATACTTGATTTTTATCAAGAACATAAAGCCCTAAACGCTATTGAAGTATTAAAGAAAAAACTTGCCAAAAAAGCCCTTGTTTTAAGAGATGGTAAATGGAGAGAAGTTGAAGCAAAAGAGTTAGTCCCAGGTGATATAATAAAAATCAAGATAGGAGACATTATTCCAGCTGATGTTAAATTGATTGGCGGAGGAGATTATATTTTAGTTGACCAATCAGCACTAACAGGAGAAAGTTTACCTGTTACTAAAAAAGCAGGAGATATAGCTTATTCCAATTCAATTGTAAAACAAGGAGAAATACAAGCTTTAGTAGTTGCAACGGGACTTAATACCTACTTTGGAAAAACAACTTCTCTTGTTGCAAAAGCAGAGAATCAAAAAAGTCATTTTCAAAAAATGGTAATAAATGTTGGAAACTTTTTAATTATTCTTACTCTTCTTATGGTAGCTATTATTATAGCAGTTGGAATTCATAGAAATGAAAATATATGGGAATTACTTGAATTCTCACTAGTCCTTACAGTAGCTGCAATTCCAGTAGCACTTCCAACCGTTTTAACGGTGGTTATGGCAATAGGAGCTATGAATTTAGCCAAAAAACAGGCAATTGTTAGTCGCTTAGCAGCAATTGAAGAGATGGCAGGAATGAATATTTTATGCTCTGACAAAACAGGAACTCTTACTCAAAATAGAATGAGTGTAGGAGAGATTTATCCATTTAATTCTCATACGATAGAAGAAGTAATAAGATACGCTATCTTTACAAGCAAAAAAGAAAACAACGACCCAATAGAAAAACCTCTATTTGAATGGGCTAAAAAACATAATTTAAAAATACCAAAATTTACTTTAAAAAAATTTATTCCTTTTGACCCAATTAGAAAAAGAACGGAAAGTATTGTAATTATAGACAACAAAGAAATTATAGCAACAAAAGGTGCTCCACAAGTTATTATAGAACTTTCTAATTTAGATAGGGAAGCTAAAAAAGAAGTTTATAAAAAAGTAGAAGAGTTTGCTAAAAACGGATTTAGAACTTTAGGAGTAGGATATAAATATTCAACTAATGAAAAATTTGAATTTATAGGTTTAATTCCTCTTTATGACCCACCAAGAGTTGATAGTAAAGAAGCAATTGAAGAAGCTAAGAAAAATGGAGTTGAAGTAAAAATGGTAACAGGTGATAATGTTGCTGTTGCAAGATATATAGCAAAAATCCTTGAAATTGGTGAAAACATTTATTCAATTAAAGAACTAAAAAATGAAACACACGATGAGTATGTTGTATTAGCTGAGGTTATAAGTAAAGCCCTTTTAAAAAGTATGAATCTAAGTGAAGATGAAATAAAAAAAAGAGTAGATGAGATTGTAAGCATTGTAAAAAATGAGCTTCCTGGAAAATTAAAAAGAGGAGTAGTAAAAAGACACGAGAGTGAGATTATAAAAATTATTGAAAAAGCAAACGGATTTGCGGAAGTTTTCCCAGAGGATAAATACTTTATAGTAGATGAACTTCAAAAAGCAGACCATATAGTAGGTATGACAGGAGATGGGGTAAATGATGCACCAGCCCTTAGAAAAGCAGATACTGGTATTGCAGTAAGTAGAGCTACTGATGCGGCAAGAGCCGCTGCTGATATAGTTTTAATGGCACCTGGACTTAAAGTAATAGTTGATGCGATAAAAGAGGCAAGAATTACATTTGAGAGAATGAAAAGTTACACTATTTTTAGAATTGCAGAAACTATTAGAGTAATTTTATTTATGACACTTGCAATTGTAGTATTTAATTTCTATCCTATTACTGCTTTAATGATTATTTTATTAGCCCTTCTTAATGATATACCAATTTTGGCAATTGCTTATGATAATACAAAAATAAGAAAAAAACCTCTCAGATGGGATATGCATGAGATGCTAATACTATCTTCTTGGCTTGGAATGGCAGGGGTATTAAGTAGCTTTTTAATTTTTTATATTACAATAGTATATTTAAAAACAAACCCAGAAATTATGAGTTTACTTCCAGAAATTCCAAAATGGGTAGATATAAATAATCAAACTTCCTGGCTTGTATTTGTTCAAAGTCTATTTTTTGCAAAATTAGTAATTGCAGGGCATGGAACAATTTATAACACAAGAATAGATGATTGGTTTTTCAAAAAACCATACCCATCTCTTATTTTATTTGGAGCAACATTTTCAACAAGAGTTATTGGTACAATTATTGCAGTTTACGGATTTGGATTAATGACCCCTATTGGATGGGGATGGGGACTTTTTATGTGGGGTTATTCTCTTGTATGGTTTGTATTTAACGACGCTGTTAAAATGGCTATTTTAAAATATTATAGAAAATCAAAAGGAATTGACGTAATATGATAGGGTTTATACCAAAAGATTTGACTTATTTAGTAATAATTACTACTATCTCATTTCTAATAGGACTTGAAATAAAAACTTACCGCCTAAAACAAGAGCAAAAATCTCACCTTGGCTCTGCAAGAACTTATACTTTTATAGGGATAGTTGGTTTTATATTCTTTAAGATAAATATCTATTTTTATGCTCTTGGATTTTTATCTTTAACAATAATTTATTCTATCCACTACTATTTTAAAAACAGAGAAAAAAGAAACTCTATTCTCTCTTTTTTAATTATGGCAATTGTATATAGCTTTGGAGCATTAATAAACATTTACGGTACAATTTGGTTAATTGCCTTCATATTTGTCCTTATTGTATTTATTCTAAACTACAAAACATTTGCAGCTTCTATTATTGAAGAATTAAACGAAAAAGAGTTTGAAACTCTTTCAAAATTTATACTTCTTAGTACGGTAATTTTACCTATCCTACCTAATAAACCTCTTCCTCTAATTGAGATATCTCCTTTTAAAATATGGCTTGTAGTTGTAATAATCTCTGCCATTTCATATGGAAGCTACATAGCTCAAAAATTTATCTTTAAAAATAAAGGGTATTTACTTACTGGAATTTTAGGAGGGATTTACAGCTCAACAGCCACAACGGTAGTACTTAGCAAAAAAGCTTTAAGTATAAACGCCAAAGGAGATATTCTCCAAATAATAAATTCTTCTATTATAGTAGCAACAGCTATGATGTATTTAAGACTTTTAGTAATTGCTTTTATCTTTAATACAGAAGTTGGAAAAAAACTATCTATTCCGCTTTTAGCATTTGGGGCTTTTGCTCTTTTAATATCTATTTTTCTTCACAAGAAAAATTCCATCTCAAACTCAACAATAGATGATAGAAACCCTCTTGAACTTGGAACAGCTTTTATTTTTGCGTTTTTATTTGTTGCCATGATGATAATTACAAAATACGTAACTTTAAATTTTGGAAATATCGGGCTTAAAATACTTTCATTCATAGTCGGTTTTACGGACATTGATCCGTTTGTGTTATCTTTGCTTACCGGAAAATTTGACATATCAGCAAATTATATATCAAGTGCCATAATAATTGCATCCGGAAGCAACAATATTTTAAAAGCTTTATACGCTTTGATTTTCAGTAAAAAAATTGCAACAACATCAGCAGTATGGCTTTTTGTCTTAGGTGTTTTGACAATTATTTACGGAACATTATGGCATTAAGCTAAATGTAAGGTTAAATGAGTTATAATTGACTAGTCAAAAACAAAGGAGAAATTATGAGTGCGTTTATAAAATGGTTCAGTGAACTTGGTATAAAAGACGTAAATGAAGTTGGAGGTAAAAACGCAAGTTTAGGGGAGATGTATAATCATTTAACACCTCTTGGGGTAAACGTTCCAAACGGATTTGCCATAACGGCTACAGCGTATAAACACTATCTTGATGTTAATAATTTATGGGAGCCTCTAAAAAAACTTTTTAAAAATTTCAATCCCGACGATATAGATGAACTAAAAGCCGCAGGAAAAGCGGCAAGAAATCTTATTATAAAAGGTGAAATCCCCGAAGATTTAAAAAAAGAAATTTTAAACGCTTATGCAAAGCTCAAAGAAGAATACGGCGAAGATGTAAGCCTTGCAGTTAGAAGTTCGGCTACTGCAGAAGACTCTCCAACCGCTTCGTTTGCCGGACAGAACGAAACATATTTAAACATAAAAGGCGAGGAAAATCTACTGTGGGCATATAAAATGTGTATTGCAAGCAATTTTACGGACAGAAGCATAAGCTATAAATATACTCATAATTTTGATCCTTTAAAAGTTTATCTTGCAGTTACTATTATGAAAATGGTAAGAAGCGATAAAGGCAGCAGCGGAGTAATGTTTAGTATCGACACCGAAACGGGATTTAAAGACGTTGTGTTTATAAATGCGGCATGGGGACTTGGGGAAAACATAGTTCAGGGAACGATTGATCCTGATAGCTTTTTCGTTCATAAACCCACATTCAAAAAAGGCTATAAAGCGGTACTTAAAAGAAAAAGGGGAAACAAAGAAAAAACAATGGTTTTTTCCGAAAAACTGGAAACCGCAAATTTAGCCGAACAGTTTACCAAAAACATCAAAACCCCTATTGATAAAAAAATGCGCTTTGCAATTAATGATGAAGACGTACTTAAACTTGCCGAGTGGGCTATTAAAATAGAAGAACATTATTCAAAAGTCAACGGGCACTACACGCCTATGGATATGGAATGGGCAAAAGACGGAATAGACGGCAATCTGTACATGGTTCAGGCAAGACCGGAAACCGTCCATTCAAAAGAAAGCATTAACGAATTTGAAATATACAAACTTAAAGAAAAATCAAACGTTCTTCTAACGGGTAATGCGGTAGGAGAAAAAATCGGAGCCGGAAAAGTAAAAATCTTGAAAAGCATGGCGGAATCCGATAAATTCGAAAAAGGCGACGTATTAGTCGCAACAACCACAAGTCCCGACTGGGAGCCCGTTATGAAAATAGCAAGTGCAATTATCACAGAAACGGGTGGTAGAACATGCCATGCGGCAATTGTAAGTAGAGAGCTTGGCAAACCTGCAATAGTGGGAGCTAAAAACGCCACTAAAATATTAAAAGAAAACCAGGAAGTAACTGTCAGCTGTGCGGAGGGTGAAGTCGGTAAAGTGTATGAGGGAATTCTCAATTTTGAAATAGAAAAAGTGAATATTTCAAAACTTCCCCGCCCAAAAACTAAAATTATGATGAATTTAGGAAACCCTGAACTTGCTTTTAGCCTTGCAAAACTTCCGGTTGACGGTATTGGTCTTGCGAGAATGGAGTTTATCATAAATAACTATATAAAAGCTCACCCAATGGCTATAAAACACCCTGACATGCTAAGTGAAACTGAAAAAGCTTTAATTGATGAACTAAGTTTTCCATTTAATGGAAATGCAGAAGAGTTTTTTGTAAAAACCCTAAGTGAAGGCATTGCAACAATTGCAAGTAGTGTTTATCCAAAAAAATGTATCGTTAGAATGAGTGATTTTAAAAGTAATGAATACGCAAATCTGCTTGGTGGAAGACACTTTGAGCCAATAGAAGATAACCCAATGATTGGATTTAGAGGAGCAGCAAGATATTCTCATCCAAACTATAAAGAAGGATTTGAACTTGAATGTAAAGCAATGAAAAGAGCAATTAAGACAATGGGATTTGATAATATAGTATTAATGATTCCTTTTTGTAGAAGAATTGATGAAGCAAAAAGAGTTAAAAAAGTATTAGAAGAAAACGGACTTGGAGATGTGAAGACTTATATGATGTGTGAAATTCCAAGCAATGTAATTTTAATTGATGAATTTTTAAAAATATTTGACGGAATAAGTATTGGTACAAATGACTTAACTCAATTAACACTCGGAGTTGATAGGGACTCTCAAATAGTCGCATTTGATTATGATGAAAGAGATGAAGCGGTTAAAGAGATGGTAAAAATGGCAATAGAAGGTGCTAAAAGAAATAATAAATACAACGGTCTTTGCGGTCAAGCCCCAAGCGATTATCCGGAATTTGCCGAATTTCTTGTAAGCATTGGAATTGAAAGTATGAGTTTAAACCCGGATAGCGTATTAAAAGTTATTCAAGATATAGTAAATATGGAAAAGGATAAATAATGAAACAAGCATACGAACAAAGTTTTGGAGCTGCAAAAATCGTAACCGGTTCTATGCATATGCTAGAAACCGAAAAAAGCAAAATTTTAATTGATGCCGGAATGTTTCAAGGAATAAACGAACATCTAAATTATGAGCCTTTAAGATTTGACCCAAAAGATATAGACGCATTAATCCTAACGCACGGACACCTTGACCACGTAGGAAGACTTCCTCTTTTATACAAATACGGCTTTAAAGGTAAAGTTTTCTCTCATCCGGCAACATTCGATATCGCTAAAATAGTCCTTTTAGACAGTGCGAAACTTCAAGAGGAAGATTACAAAACAAGATACAAAAAAGCCCAAAGAAGAGGAAAAGAAGACAAAGTAAGAAAACCTCTTTATACAGTAGACGAAGTAAAAGAAATTTTTAAAAAAATGGATAAAGTAAAAGTCGAATACAATAAAACCGTAAAAATAGCAAAAGGCGTAAAGGCAAAATTCAAAGACGCCGGGCATATACTGGGAAGTAGTTTTATTGAAATTGATTTTAAAGAATTCGACATTAAAAAAAGAGTCATTTTTAGTGGAGATTTAGGCAACAAAAACAACGGTATCTTACCAAGACCTCAAAAACCCAGCTTTGCCGACGCTTTATTTATTGAAAGCACTTATGGAGATAGAAACCACAAAAGCATAGACGAAAGCATAAGAGAATTTAAAAAAGTAATAATAAACACTCTCTTAAACGGAGGAAATGTAATAATTCCAACATTTGCAATTGAAAGAGCACAACAGATTTTATGTATTTTAAAAGAAATGAGCGAAGAAAAATCTCTTCCTAAATCAAGCAAAGTTTTTTTAGACTCTCCTATGGCTACAAAAGTAACTGCCGTTTATAGAAAATGGTCTAAATTGTTAAGCAAAAAATGTAAAAAATTCAAAAAACATCCGTTTGAATTTCCTCAATTAAGACTTGTTAAAGATGTAGAAGAGAGCAAAGCCATAAACCACTTAGAAAGAGGAAACATAATAATAGCCGGTAGTGGAATGTGTAACGGAGGTAGAATCCTTCATCATTTAAAACACCGTATATGGAACCCTAGAAACTCTATTTTATTCGTAGGATACCAGGCAAAAAGAACTTTAGGTAGAGAAATAGTAGACGGGGCTAAATTTATAAAAATCTTTCACGAAGAGATAATGGTAAAAGCAAAAGTCCACACAATTAACGGATTTTCGGCTCACGCAGACCAAAACGAACTTATTGAATGGATGAGCGAATTTAAAAAACTTGATAGGATTTTCCTAATACACGGAGAGTTTGACAAACAGGTAATCTTTAAATCGGTAATAAACTCATATTTTGAGAAAAAAGCCCATATAGTAGAAGAAGGAGAAAAGATTTATCTTTAAATCTTTTCTGCAAAATCTATTTCGTTTTTCATAATTTTAGGGAAAGTATTGAAATAGATATCTTTTGCTTTGTCTAAATTAACTTCAACATCATTTATTTTGATTTTATCTCCACCTACACGCCCTACTTTTTCAAAGTAAATACCTTTGTTTTTGCATAACTCTTCAAAAGCTTCTTCGTTTTGAGGTTTTACTTCAACAAAAGCACGACTTAAACTTTCTGCAAAAATATCTTTAGGAGAAGAGACTTTCATATCAATTTCAACTCCCTTATCACTCACACACGCCCACTTATAAACGGCGATTGCGGCTCCTCCGGTTGAGATGTCTTTTGCACTTTCAATCAAATCGCTTTGAAGCACATCCCAAAGTTTAAGTTCTTTTTCAAAATCGACTTCAGGATGTTCTCCCGCTACAACGCCTCCGAATACTTTAAGGTAAAGACTTCCGCCAAATTCCGGCTTCGTTTCTCCTAAAATATAAATTGTATTACCTTCTTTTTTAAGTTCACTCGTTCTAAAATCATCACTCGCACCGACCATTGCTATTTCAGGCGTCGGATAAACACCAACTCCCTCATTTTCGTTATAAAGAGATACGTTCCCACTTACAACCGGCGTATTAAGTGCGGCACAAGCCTCTTTTATACCCTCACATCCCATTTTAAACTGCCACATAATTTCAGGATTCAAAGGATTTCCGTAATTTAGACAGTCGGTAATTGCAAGTGGTTTTATCTTTTTAACGGCTACATTTCTTCCGGCTTCCATTACGGCAGCTGCGGCTCCCTTTTTCGGGTCTATATAATTAAATCTGGCGTTACAATCACACGCCATTCCTAAGAATTTTCCGTTTTCTTTTACTCTTATAACACTTCCGTCAACCCTTTTGGTATCAACCGTATTTGTTTGTACCATAGAATCATACTGCTCGTAAATCCAGGATTTATCGACTATTTCACTCTCACTCATAAGTTTTTCAAACGCTTCTTGAGGGTTAACATCCGGGATTTGAATATTTTTGATTTCTTTTAGATATTCCGGTTCTTTTACCGGTCTAGTTAGTTCCGGTGCTTCTTCCGTAATAGGGTCTACCGGAATATCCGCAACTTTTTCTCCATACCAGTATAGCTCAACCCTTCCCGTATCCGTAACTTCACCGATTACCTCTGCGTCAAGGTCGTATTTTTTAAATATTTCTATTACTTTATCTTCGTAACCTTTTTTAGCACAAATAAGCATTCTCTCTTGAGACTCGCTAAGCATAAGTTCATAAGGGTTCATTCCCTCTTCTCTCATAGGCACTTTGTCAAGATGCATTATAAGTCCGCTGCCACTCTTACCAGCCATCTCAAAACTTGAAGATGTAAGCCCAGCAGCTCCCATATCCTGAATACCAACGATATAGTCGGTTTTAAAAAGTTCAAGACAAGCTTCCATTAAAAGTTTTTCTGTAAATGGATCTCCGACTTGAACTGTAGGTCTTTGGTCTTCGTCTCCCTCTTTAAAACTGTCACTACTCATAACAGCCCCACCAAGTCCGTCACGTCCCGTTTTAGAACCTACGTAAATTACCGGATTTCCAATACCTTCGGCTTTTGCGTAGAATATTTCATCTTGAGGACAAATTCCAAGAGAAAAGGCGTTTACTAAAATATTACCTTTATAACACTCTTCAAATGCAGTCTCACCACCTATTGTAGGCACACCTATGCAATTTCCGTATCCTGCGATTCCCGCAACAACCCCGCTTAATAAATGTCTATGAAGTTTGGCTATTTCATCATTTCCTTTAATATGGGCAAATCTAATAGCATTTAAATTCGCAACCGGTCTTGCACCCATTGTAAATATATCTCTAAGTATCCCTCCTACACCAGTTGCCGCACCTTGATAAGGCTCAATAAACGAAGGGTGGTTATGAGATTCCATTTTAAATACGGCAGCCATCCCATCACCAATATCAATAACTCCAGCATTTTCTCCAGGACCTTGAATAACCCAAGGGGCTTCTGTAGGAAAACCTTTTAAATACACTTTACTAGATTTATAAGAACAATGCTCACTCCACATTGCAGAAAAAATACCAAGTTCTACAAGATTCGGTTCACGCCCTAAGATTTTTTTAATATGTTCATAATCTTCGCAAGATAATTTATGTCTTTGTAAAATTTCGTCTAATTGACTTTTATCAATTTCATATGCCATAACGAACCTTTTTTTAAAGAATTATATCATATTAATTATATTCTTAAAACTTCACAACTTTTATCCTAAACTGATATAATTCCACCAAAAAAGGAGGGGCAATTGGATTATTATAAAATACTAGGCGTTGAAAGAACAGCTACAAAAGTGGAAATAAAAAAAGCATATAGAAAACTAGCTATGAAATATCATCCTGACAGAAACCCAGGAGATAAAGAAGCCGAAGAGATGTTTAAAAAAATAAACGAAGCTTATCAAGTCCTAAGCGATGATGAAAAAAGAGCAATTTACGACAAATACGGAAAAGAGGGACTTGAGGGACAAGGTTATAAAACCGACTTTGATTTTGGAGATATATTCGATATATTTAACGATATTTTCGGGGGGGGAGGTTTTTCACAACAATCAAAATCGCAACAAATGCCTTATGATATAGATAAAACCGTAGAAATTACTCTAGAATTTGAAGAAGCAGTATACGGGATCAGTAAAGAGATAGAAATAAGCTACTTTAAACCGTGTAAAGAGTGTGAAGGAAGTGGAGCTGAAGAAAAAGAAACTTGCCCTACCTGCCACGGAAGAGGAAACGTAGTAATGGGTAACGGATTTATGAGAATATCCCAAACGTGTCCCCAATGTAACGGAAGAGGATTTATAGCTAAAAAAGTGTGTAACGCTTGTAACGGAAAAGGCTATATAATAAAAAAAGAGAAAGTAAAAATAGACATCCCAGCCGGCGTAGATACTGGAATGAGAATGAGAGTACCTAGCAAAGGAAACGAATATCCAGGATTTGGAAGAGGAGATTTATATTTAATCTTTAAAGTAAAAGAATCAAAAATCTTTAAACGTCACGGAAACAACTTAATAGTAGAAGTTCCTATTTTCTTTACAAGTGCAATTTTAGGAGATACGGTTAAAATACCGACACTAAACGGCGAAAAAGAGATAGAAATAAAACCTTATACAAAAGATAAAACAAAAGTTATTTTTAAAGGTGAGGGAATTCCAGACCCTAACACGGGATATAAAGGGGATTTAATTGCTATTTTAAATATCGTATACCCTAAAAAACTAACCGACGAACAAAAAGAACTGCTTGAAAAACTTCATAAAAGCTTCGGTGGAGAGATAAAAGAACATAAAAGTATCTTAGAAGAAGCTATAGACAAAGTTAAGGGGTGGTTTAAAAAATAACCCCTTACCTTAAAAGAATACCGATTAAATAATAAGCTGGCTTAAAAATAAAATCTCCAAGAGGAGTAAACAAAACTATCATTAAAATAATCATGCCATAAGGTTCTATTTTATTGAAAAATTCAACTATCTTATACCATTTAAAATGTAAAGATATATATTTAATAGCGTTCGCCCCATCAAGTGGAGGAATAGGCACCATATTAAAAACAGCCAAAACGACATTAACTATAATAATATAAGCCAAAAAAAGATACATAAAAAGTTCCAAATAACTTTGCGGTCTATCAAACATCCACAAAACACTAGAAGCAAGTAAAGCAAGAGTTATATTATAAACAACTCCGGCAATAGAAACATTAAAAGCCCCTATATAACCACCTCTGTTTACAACAGTAAACATATTAACAGGCACTGGCTTAGCCCACCCAAACACTATAGGATTTACAACTCCCATAAGTTTTTGAGACAAAAACAAAACCAAAGGAAAAACTATACTCCCAAAGGGGTCTATGTGTTTTAAGGGATTTATACTAAGTCTTCCCTCTTTCGTAGCAGTTAAATCACCGTAATATCTAGCCATTAGCCCGTGCATAATTTCGTGACCTATAATGGCTATTAAAAATGCAAGAATTAAAGCTGTGTATTTTATAATTATAAATTCCACTCTCTTCCTTTAGTCTGCTTTAGGATTACATCCGGCGGTTAAATAAGGTTTTTTGCTTTCTCTTAGTTCTTGTTCTATTTCATCTATGGTTTTTCCAACTCTATTCCATCTGATTGTAAAATTAGGACAGTTTTCAGCTTCATCTTCGCCTTTTTTTTGCATAACCCAGCTCATATAAATAAACCACGGTTTTCCAACTATCAGTTTATAAGGCACCGGTCCCCAAAATCTACTGTCGTTACTGTGGTCTCTATTATCCCCCATCATAAAGTAATTATCTTTAGGGACTATTATAGGTCCGTAGTTAAACACTTCTTCCGGAAAATCTACGTTAGGGTCGTGATGAATACCGGGATGCATTTTTATATAAGGATTCTTAGCCCATTTTTCCCCGTTTATATCCACAACTTCAGCTTTCATTTTTTTGGCAAATTCTATAGTTTTTTGGTCGTTATTTTCAACTCTTAAATATAAGTTTTTATTCCTTACCATTAATTTATCGCCACCTACTGCCACACATCTTTTCACAAAGTGCATTTTAGGGTTTTCCGGCCAACGAAAAATCACTATATCACCTCTTTTTGGTCTAGGACCGTCAATTAAATGACCATCTCCTCTAAAATCGGGAAGTATCGGCACTTCTATCCAGGGAATATGAGGGATAGGCACTCCGTATGCAAATTTTTTAGCAAACAAAGCGTCTCCCGGAAGCAAAGTTCTTTTCATACTTCCACTGGGAATTACAAACGCTTGAGCCAAAAAGAAAATAATAAGTAAAACAATAACTATAGTCCCAGTCCAAGTCCCAGACCACTCATAAAGCTTTTTTAATTTTTCTTTCATTTGTTATCTTTAAAGTTTTTTGCAGCTTTTAAGGTATTTTTAAGAAGCATAGCAATAGTCATAGGACCTACGCCTCCCGGTACCGGAGTTATATATGAAGCTTTTTTACTAACGTTTTTAAAATCCACATCCCCTACAAGTCTTCCGTTATCAAGTTTATTAATTCCGATATCAACTACGATTACATCATCTTTTACCATATCTTCGGTAATTAAATTAGGTTTACCTACACCCACTATTACGATATCGGCTCTTTTTGTATGAGTTTTTAAATTACGCGTTTCAATATGACAAATATCCACCGTCGCCCAGGCATTAACAAGCAGTGCCCACATAGGTTTACCTACTATATTACTAGCACCTACAACGCATACGTCTTTTCCTTTTAAATCTATCTCATACTCTTTAAAAAGCTCCATTACTCCAAGAGGCGTACAAGGTGCAAACGTATCAAGCCCCTCAACAAGCCTTCCCATATTGTAAGGATGAAACCCGTCAACGTCTTTTTTAGGATGAACTCTCTCTAAAATTTCTGTTGTATCTATATGTTTTGGCAAAGGAAGCTGAATTAAAAGTCCGTGAATCGAATCGTCATTATTTATCTCGTCAATTTTTGCCAAAAGCTCTTCTTGAGTGATATTTTCATCCATCTCATAAACGACAGAATTAATACCGACTTTCTCACAAGCGTTTTTTTTCATTCTAACATAAGTGTGGCTTGCTGGGTCGTTCCCCACTAAAATTACTGCAAGTCCAGGAGTAATTCCCTCTTTTTTCAGTTTTTCCACTTCAAGTTTTAATTCTTCTTTTATTTTTTCCGATAGTTTTTTTCCGTCCAAAATTGTCATTTGTTATCCTTTTTGATAAAATGAGAAATATTTGAAATTTTAACATAAAAGGAAAAATTTAATGTTCATTCGGCTCTTAATTATTCTAATAACCTCATTATACGCAAAAGAAGAGAGTTGGTTTATTACAAAACTGGAATACGGAAAAATGCTCTACCACAACCCTAGAGGAATTAGCTGTGCAAAATGTCACGGAGAAAAAGGTCAAGGAAAAATAATAACAAGCTACATCAACTCCAAAAACGAAAAAGTGATAATAAAAACCACACCTTTTAAAAACTTAACGTTTGAGAAGCTAAAAAAAGCTCTTTTTCATCAAATAAAAATAAAACCCATACTGAAAAAAGACCCTAAAAACCCTATAAAATTTATAAATATAATGCCAAAATACGACTACTTAACCCATAACGAAATTCAAACTCTATTACTTTATATAAATTCAAAGGAGAAAAAATGATTTTTGAAGATATAAAAGAACTGGAAAACATCGTAAAAAATAATGACATTAAAAAAGCTTTATCCTTAATAAAACCGATTAAAACTTTTAACCTCCCAAAAACAAAAAAACGCTCTGCTTTAATGGTAAGCGGACACCAAATAAAACACTTAAATAAAATTGACGAACTTCCGGCAGACGTAATTATGTTAAATCTTGAAGACGGAGTACCCAAAGAGAAAAAAGAAATTGCAAGAATTATGATAGGAGTATTTTTAAGCCGTATTAAAAAGATTGATAAAGAAATAGTCATAAGAGTAAACGCACTTGATGAGGGCGGAATAAAAGATATAGAATTTTTAAAACAGTTTAACTTTAACGCTTTTAGAATACCAAAAATAAACTCAATTGAAGAAATTGAAGACGTTTTTTTTATGAGAACCGAAAAAGAAATCCATGCTTCCATTGAAACAAAAGAAGCGTTTTTTAATCTTAAAGAACTAAAACATCCAAAACTCACAACGTTTTATATAGGAATTTATGACCTATTAAATGATCTAAAACTCCCTCACTCAATTATATCTCTTGAAAATCCACTAATCCACAAAATTTTAAGCGATTTTTCACTAATTTCAAGATTTTTAGATATTACCCCGATTGGCTTTGTCTATCAGTATTATAAAGATTTAGAAGGCTTTACAAAATGGTGCTTACTTCAAAAAAACCTTGGGATGCAAGGAGTTGGTTGTATAACACCTGCCCAAGTTGAAATAGCCAACAAAATTTTCGATGAAGATAAAGAATTTGCAAAAATGATAGTAGAAAGGTTTGAAAAAGAAGGTCCTTTTACAATTGACGGACTGTATGTTGATGAGCCGATTTATAAAAATTACTTATCAATTTTAGGGCATTTCAAAAGATAACTTCTTTCACTTTTTCCGTAGCTACAGAATTTTGTCAAATTATTTGACATTGAAAATGATTTTATGATTTTTATTAAAAAATCTTTCAAAGGCGATTTTTGTAGGACCAAACGATAGGACCTTTTTGATATTAATACCAATTCCAATATATTTAATAACTTTACTTTGATATAATAATGATATGGGAATACTAAGATATGATAGATTAATCAAAGAGAGTAAAGAAGAGTTGGAGGAGTTGTTAAAAAAAGAGAGAGATGTAAGGGTACATAGAAGAATAAAAGTTATTTATCTATTAAAAAAAA
>Ga0256837_1001242_pt1 | contig 18060 bp, 15 predicted proteins | sample 4562384metaG_FD_185976 | JGI IMG/M metagenome (GOLD analysis project Ga0256837, IMG submission 185976) | Hydrothermal vent microbial communities from Guaymas Basin, Mexico - 4561-384 | ecosystem: Environmental > Aquatic > Marine > Hydrothermal vents | place: Mexico: Guaymas Basin | collected...
TTTTATCTACTAATGTATCTATAGTTTCAGTATAGTTTTCAACAGTATCTTTAAGATTAGTAACTTCTTTAGGTTCAGGTTTAGGTAATTCAGCTGTTATATTAACACAATATTCTTTAGTTAAATATTCTATCAATTTTTTATCATTTTTTAATAATTTAGCTTCTTCTTCAGTACCTACTTTTTTAATAAATCTTTTAATTTCAGATATATTATTTTTAATAAGATTACCTATAGTTTCTCTTATATTATAATCAAACTTAAGTAATGTATTTACATGTTTAGTTATAATAGGTTCAGCTATAGCTTGATATCTTAATATTCTTTTAGTTAATAATATATTATTAGCTATTACTGTAGTAGCAAATTCTGGATCAAAACCACTTTTAACCATTTCAGCTGTTAGTCCAAAACTCATAATAATAAATTCTTCTATTTTATCCATTAAATCAGTATCAGGTGATTCTTTATTAGTACTAACATCATCTATATTAATATCAAAATCTGGTAATGCCGGATGTTTGAATTTATATCTCATACCTACACTATGAGCCCAATTTACTAAATCATTAGTATTTAAAGCACCAAATGGTAATTGTGCTTGTCTAGTTTTTAATGTTTCAGATACTATTCTCGCCATAGTTCTTTCTGGGTCTGGATCATTTTCATCTAGTTCAGCAGAAACTTCAGTTTGAACAGTTGAGTTTTTAACTTTAGACATAATATCCGCAAATAACATAATTGCTCTAAAACTACTTAACATACCTACTTTTTCTAATAATGATTTACCAGTACCATTCTTTCTATATTCAAATGCATAATAAACCATAAAATCTTTAGGTACAAATAATACTCTTGTTTTCTTATTTTCTAAACTTCTGGTAAACATTAAATTATATAAATCATAATCATCTCTAAATTCAGCAATATCGGCGTATTTACCACCTTTAAGCTTATTATTTAATATTTTACTTGTTAGTGATATATAAACATCTTGCATATTTTCTATTTTAGCACTAGGACTTTGTAATCCATATAATGATTTTTTAACTCTTGATATTACATTATTTAAACTATAATCATTTCTAATTTTAATATTAGATATACCATTATTTACTTCACTAGTTGAATTATCGGAACCATATAAATCATCTTCAGTTATAGGATTACCTTTTTCATTAAGTAATACAAAATAACCAATGTGTTTACTAACATCATTTTTAGAATAAATAGGTATAACACTAGTTGTAGGTAATTTCATAACTAATGGTTTACCATAACTCTGTTCTTCATTATTTTCTAAATATGAAATAGTGAAGTCTTTTTCTTTTTTACTAAATGCTTTCTTATAAGAAACATAATCTTCATTAGATACATCAAATGTATCAAACATACTACTTACTTCATCTTCTACACTATGAACATATTTATTAGCTAAATTCAATATAGCTGGATTATCAGTAACTTCTAATAATAAATCATTTTCAGTAACAACTATTTCTTCTTTAATGTTTTTATCTGTATTGATATTTAAATCTTCTGTAGATATATTCACAACATTATTACTACCTATTAAACCATAAACAACTTTATCTTGTTTATCTATATAATTCTCTAATGATATTTGTCCTCTTTCATGTATAAAATTATTCAATACATTTTCAGGAACTATTAATTCACAATAACTACCTTTAATAAATATTGTTTCTCTTAATATATCATATATCTTATTAGTAAGATTATAATGTTTTTTAATATATGTACTTATAACTTCTAATATGATACTATTTACAGTATTAGGAATATTTATATCTGGTTTAATTAAATTAATTTTATTAGTTAACATATCATTAGGAGCTAATATACTTGAAACTAATATCTGTATTGATATTTCTAAATCTGGAAACATTTCTACTATAGATTCATTATTAGCTATTTTTAACTTATTAGACGAACTAACTTTTTGAAAATTACCTGGATTCAAAGGCACTGGAGAATTTAAGTCTAGTACCTTAGTTTTGTTGAAAGTTTCTACAAAACCAGGGGTTGATTTAATATTATTGGGTAGTTTAGGTCTTATACTTTTTCTTTTACTCATTTTTTCTCTCCTGTATGTAATTTATTAAAAAGGAAAATACTATGTACACAATACAACAGTATATTGAAGATACATTATCTCTCACAAATAGTATAATTATTAAATTTAAAGATAATGCATTATTTGTCAATAAACGAATAAGGGATTTTTACGGAATAGAGATACCAGAAGATCCAAAAGAATGGAGATATTATTTAAATTTAAATGGTGAAAAACACTTTACAAATACTGATGTTAAAATATATATTTTAGAAGAAGATATTAAGGTTTCATTAACTAAAGAAGTTTTAAACCAATACCCGTTAACTAAAGAAGAATTATTAAAATATGGTAGTTTATATAAAAGTTTAATAGAAGAATACCCTAACGATATTGATTATATTAAAGGTTGTATGTTTCCTATAGACTATGAAACAGCTGTAAATGCTGAAGATGGTGATATTTTAGCATATAATACTAATCTTATAGAAGAGCAAGAATTAGTTATAATTAAAGAATTAGAAAAACAAATAAAAAACCATATAGCTAGATGGCATGTTAAAGAATATTCAATAACTGACGAATTATATATATCATCATATATTGGAGTATTATATTCAGCAATACCAAGAATGATAATGAATATAAGATTAAGTAAGATTAAAACTAATGAAGCTCATAGTTTCCATATAGAGCAATATTTTAGAAGTAATTTAAATCTATGGGATGATATCAAAATATTAAATAAAGAATCTATATATTGGTTATATAAGAATTTAGATTATTTAATGTCTAATGTCGGTAGAGATAAAACATTAGATATTATTGCTAAAAAAATATTTGAAACTAATAAAATAGGATTAGGGGTATATAAAATATTATCTATAGATCCTGATATAGAAGATGATAATATAAAACTAAATGAACCAGTATTTAAACCGACTAAATTAAATAATTATTATAATAATGATATTGAATTTACATCTACAAATGAGAATATTATTATTAAAGAATTAAATAATGATGCTAATTTAAGTAGAGAAATTGATAACTTAGAAAAAAATAGAGTTATCTCTACAGTTAAAGAAAAAACTAAATATTTACTTAATGATAAAACAACTAAAATAATAGATGTTAATACTATACGAACATTTGAATTATATGGTAATGATTTAATAACTAATTTATTAGATTATTGGTTAGATTTTTCATTTACTGGAGTATATACTAAAAAAATAAACTTTGTAGACCCTAATAATAATATTAATTATTTTATAACTCCTAAACAAGGTTTAATATACTTACTATATATGATATCTATTATTACTAATAATGAAGATAAACGAATACATAAAATAGAATATAGAACTACTATAAACACTAATTTAACATATGATGAAATAACTAAAGATATGTTTGATGCTGAAATATCTAAAAATAGTTTAGTTAAACTATATAACTTAATACCTAACAAAATAAGTAAAATAAAATCACCTGATGAATTTAATAATTATTTTAGTAAATTGGTTACATTATATACTGAAGGTAGAGTTGAAGAAGTTAATATAGATAACCCTATAGTTAGTAATAATATAAAAACATTCTATAGAAAAATATTAAAAAAGAATACAGTATATCTAGAAGGTAAAACATTTAAAGAAATGTTAGAAGACGATAATATCAATATAGAAATTAATGATACATATGATTATATGTTAACCATATTAACATTAACTAAAGTATTTACTAATACTAACATAGATAATACTTTAGAATTAATAAATTTACTTAAATCATATATAAACATATTACTTAAATTAACAAGTTATGATACACAAATAATAAGTGATGATATTGAAAATAATATACTTAAAGCACCCTATACAAGTAATAGTATAATTAATACCACACAAGGTTTACTTAATGTAAATAACGCTCATTTAGATGCATTAGAACAAAACTTTACTAAAATAAAAGCTCACGGTAATGATTTTAAAGAAGTATTTAAAACTGATTTATATCCTGATGTTAATTATAGTATTTTATCTACAGACAATATAGGTATTGGTTCTATATTTAATTATAAAGATTTTGATATTAAATTGACACCTACAACATACGCCGATATAGATATATTATATGGAATGATGACAGCTACTATTAAAGGTAGAGCTATGAATATATTTGAAACATTATTAGGATATAGTTCTAATTATATAAAACAAAGAAGTAGAATAGATACCATTGATATAGGTATAGAAAATAATAGAAATTATAAAGATATAGATACAAATACTAATAGTACTTATATTAATATAGAACAAGAACATATGACTCAATATTATCCTAACGTTAGTGGTAAGGGACATAACCAAGATTTAAATCATTTAGATAAATCATATATAGATAATAATATTAAAAACAGCTCAACTATAGATAAATTAGATATAGGTATAACTAATAATAAAAATTATAATGAATTAGATGTTAATAATATTTCTATGTATGCTGAAATCATAGATACTATACTTACTAATTATTATCCTAATGTTAGTGGTAAAGGCCATAATCAAGATATGAAAAATATAGATAAAGCATATAATGATAATTACATTAAGAATAAATCTAATTTAGACCTTACAAATATAGGTATAGAAGATAATAAGAATTATAAAGATATTGATGCAGGTATTAATAATACTTATGCTAATATAATAGATGATAACACTATGTCTGATTACTATCCTAATGTGTCAGGTACTGGACATAACCAAGATATGAAAAATATAGATAAAGTTAATAATGATAATAATATGAATGTTGAATCTAGATTAGACCTTAATAAAGAAATAGGTATAGTTGTTAATAAATATAAAAATATAGATGTTAATAACAATAGTGCTTATGCTGAAATCATAGATAAATATTTAACAGAATACCATCCTGAACTAAAATCAAAAGGAGTAAATGGTGATGATATAGTTAAAGCAGTAAATGACCTCAATAGTAGCCCTACGGCTAACGTAGACGAACTTTCTGTTGTAACATATACTAATGAACCTACAACTACTAAAGTTGTTAATATCGACACACAACCTAATACAGTAGCGACTATAGAATAAATAATAATATATAGAGTCTATATAGACTCTATATACTTATTTTATAATTGCATTCTTATCATCATAGCATTATAATATGCTTTATATGTTTTAGTAGAAACTACACCAGTTGAATATTGTTCTAATATACTATCTGTAGCAGTTCCTTGTTTCTGTAATAATACATTTAATGCATTACCACCACCAAGATCACCACCTCTATATTTAATTAATTCTTTTATAGATTTATCAAGACCCATACCTGAAAGTAATTGTATTTCAGGATATGTTAATTTACTAGATTGTGATTTACCAGTAACTTGACCTGTAGTTAAATCTATAGACTTACTATCTTCAGGTACAGATATTTTCTTAGATAATAACTGACTAACTCTTCTTATAGGTAATTTAATAACTAAATACTTTTCAGGTGTCTTATAATCAGGATAACCTTTTCTATTTTTATAATGTAAATGTTGGAAAAAATCAACATTTAATTCTTTAGCTACTTTCATATTATTCTCTAAAGTAATCTTATCTTTAACTTCTTTAGAGTTATTAGGTATAATAACAGATAAGGTTATTTTATTATCTTTTAACTTATGCATAAATTCGTCAAATTCTTTATTATTCATAGATTTAAATAACTCTTGGTACAATTTAACATTATCAGTACCTTGAGTTATTTTACCTATATACTTAAGTATATAATCTTCAACTTGTTTTCTTTTACTCATATTACATCCTTAATTATGCTTTAAGTCCTATATAAACATATTCATTATCAGAAGGAAATCCATATCCTAAAAATTTAATAGCATTTATTCCTAAATCACTAGGAACTAATCCATATATAGGAAACTTAACATCACTATCTTTAAAGATATCACTTGCTTTACCTAATTCTAATAATGTATTAGAAGACATAGATGGGTCACTATAAGTAATGGTTGTACCATCATCTACACTTTTTCCTATTTCTAAATATTCTTTATTTTTAGAATTATAGTTGATACCTTCTAATCTAACAAGAACTGTTCTTGTACTAATATTACCATTAGGTTCAGGCATTTCAAACGGATCAAGATTATCTAAATTAGTTGTAGCACCCATTAATACTCTACTATTAACTTTTTTATTAACACCGATATTATAACCTTTAATATCCATAGTGTGTCTTAAATAAGGATCACCATCTTCATTAGAACCCATATATTTAAATGTAGGCATAATTAATAATTCTTTAGTGTTCTTATCATAATAGATTCTATATTTAGAATTACTATATATTGTAGTTGCTTCATTTACAAAAATATAATCATCATTAAGTGTATTTTTAACATCAGCGTCTTCTTGTTTATCGTTATCTATAGATGTTAATAAATTATCATCTATAAGTTCTTTATTAACAACTAATATAGGTAACGCTTCATCTATACCTAAATTAACCCATTTATTAACTGTAGCTGATTTATCAGACTCATCTTTAACTAATTGTAATTTTCTTATATTCATTTATTTATCCTTTATTTAATATTCAAAAAAGATAGGGGTATAATAACCCATATCTTATAATACTTTATGGTCTCTACAGAATGGAATAGTGATATTCTTAATAATCTTTATCCATTCGTGAGCATCACCATCATTAACTAATAGAAATACAACATCATTAATATCTACATTATGCGTAGCTCTAAACTTAATCAATTCAGCATTAAAGAATTTATTTATAGCTACTCTTTGAAAGGGTTCTGCTTTATCTATACTATATTTAACTGTTGGATCATTAAGAAACTTTTCACTAGCTTCTTTACCTATTTCACTCTCAATATTCATTCTAACTATTTCTACTAAATCTAAACCTAAACCTTCTCTATAAAACATCTTTTCTCCTTTTTAATACATATTTAATTTTTCAGTTTCTATATAAAGCTCATCATATTTATCAATTTCTGTTGATACATTAAATCCATATATAATATGTTTATCATTATTGTATTCTGGAAATAACTTATAAAATGATGTAAACAAATTATCAGGCATCTCATCTTTCTTATAAGATACCACTGCTTTCATCATATTATTTTTATCGTATCCGTGGATATATTCTATTTTATACATAACTATCACTCCTATTATCATTATAAGGAACATTATCATAATAATACAAAATACCAAATCCTACAATAATAGATAACATAATATCCATAATTAACTCTTGCATTACTCCTCCTTACTTTTAATTTTATCTTTATACCAATATGGTTTATATAAACCTTTTCTCATTTTTAATAAATCTATTGTCGATAAAAATGGTTTTAATTTATCACTATAATTATCTATAGCCCACCATCCTCTAGTATCTAATAGTTTATTCCAATCATAACCCATCTCTTTTAAATCTTTATATAACTCTTCTGGTTTACATAATAAACCTTTTCTAGCTAATATAGGATGGTAATATTCTAATTGTAATAATTCAGCAGTTATATTAACAGCTCTTTGTAGTTTATAATCTTCTTCTAATTTTCTTCTAACTGTAGTTCTTGATAATTTACAATCAGGATATAAAACCATATTATAATGTATATTACTACCCTCAATACCATATCTATTATTACTTTTAACAAAATGGAATTCCGTTAATGATGGTAATACACCTTCAGATTGTGAAACTATTATATCTATAGTAATACCACTTTGACCATTCTTATTTCTTAATAAAGTTAATTTAACACTATTAAGTTCAACACCATTCTTATCTTCTGAACTCAATGGATATTCTGGTAACTTAGTAGTTTGATTTCTAAGTATACTAGCAGTATGTGCATACCAAGCTTGATTTAATAAGAAAAAGAACTTACCAGAAACACCTTTAATAGCATCAGTTCCTTTAAGATATTGTAATTTCTTAGTAGGTTGATTATATTTAGCCATAGGTGATGTATCCATATTTATCTTTTCACCTATATGCGCTGTCATTAAGAAATATGTATTACTTATACTACTCAATCTAGGTAATTGTGATAAGAATTTACTTTTAAATAAACTTTGTTTCATAGCAAATGTATTAGTAGAACTATCGTCTAAATCTTTACTTAACATTTCTACTGTAGAACCTGGTTCAAATTCAGTTAAACTATCTATCTCTACAAATGTAGGTAATAGTAGATTTCTAACTTTTGAACTATCATATGGGTCTTTAAATACATTATAATCAACCATTAGTTTTTTATTTTTAGCTTTCTCTTTAATATAACTAGTTAAATTAGTAACCCATTCATTAGCTAATTCTAAAGATTTATCAACTACAGACCATATACCATTACCAGTAATTGGATATTCAGGAATATATTCAAAATTACTAGCTAAATCTTCTAATCTATCTAAAGATATATTTACTTCAGTATCATATGTTTGCATAGCTGTATCTGCTGTAGCTAATACTTTATTAGCCGCTGACAACATACAATAATGTAATATTGTACTTTTATAATTATTACCTGCACCTACTATAGCCATAGCTGGTCCTAATCCACCATTAATAATAGTTTCACCTCTACTACCTTCTATTAAAGATGCTGTCGGTATATCCATTAACGCACCTATATTAAAATATACTGTTGGTACTGTTTTTTTAGCTCTATTAAATTTTAACATATATTATCCTTTTAATTTTGTTATTTTACTCTACTAAAATATACATATAGAAATAAATATAACATACCTATAATAAGTTGTATGAAATACATTTAAATAAGGAAATAACTATGAATACAAATATAGCTAAAGAAATTATAGAAAGAGAATATAAGACTGATATTAAACAAAGAGGAGTATTATTAAGTAATGAATCAATAGTTAATGATATTGGTATTATCGGCGTAGGTATTAAAGAATATGTTAGAAAAGAATTTCTTAACATTATAGATATTTTTAATTATGATAGAGATAGATTACATAAATTAGAAGCTAAAGAAGTTATTAAAGAAATTAAAGAATTAGTTAAATTAGAACCTAAAGTTAAAAGAGTTTTAATTAATGTAAAATATGATAAAGTAGCTAAAATTAAATTACCTGTACCTGTAGGTATGTCTTGTAGTATGGTGGAAGCTATGGAGTTATTAAATAAATCAGTAGCAATTATAGACACTGAGCTTATCAAAACTATAGATAACTTAGATACTACCATTAGTAAAGTTATAGCTGATGAACAATATAGGTTATCTAATAGACCTATAATCAATAATGGTAAAACGAAAGAACTTAGTGATAGTTTATTAGATACTATTAATAAAATTATAGTACCTTCTAATATGGAAGATAGAAAAACATATGAAGAATTGTATCCTAATATAAGTAGTTTAAAAATGACATATGAAACACTAATAGACAGTAGTAAAATAAACAATAGTAAAACATTAAGAAAAATAGATAAACTAACTAAAAATATAAGTGATAAAGTAAAAACACTTTATGATTTAAGCGAGAATATTAAAACATTTAAAGTTAGTAAACCAGTAATAACTAATTTAACAACTGAATTAGAAGATTGTGCTAATTTTGTAGCTAATAGTGTATCTATTATACATTTAAACAATCAATTAGCTGGTAGTTATACTAATACTATTGAATTATTAGACAGAATAAATTAAATAAGAAGAAGGTTATTAACCTTCTTCTTTAGTATTTATTTTAATATTATATTTTACATCATTAGATGTAGCAAGCATATAACCTCGAGCTTCTACTTCTAATTTATTTACAGTTCTCTCAATCATGAATTTACTATTATTGACAAATTCATTCTCAGTAACTATAATATTCGCACCGCGCATACACACCCCAGGAATTCCTATAAATAATTCATTAATTTCAGATGGTATTGCATTAACCATAATTAACATATATTTATCAAAATATATTTTAATAGTTCCATAATATTTCATATATTCTGAATAATTTACATCATAATAATCTGTTAACTTCTTAATAATCTTACTAATAAACTTACCATCAATACATTTAATTAATATTTTTTTATCGTTTAAAACATCTTCTAATTCTTTTATAGTTAATTGTTGCACACATTCAAATGTTTTATCAAAATGTTCATATATAACTTTTATCTCACATTGCACTTTATGATCTTTATAATCCATCATTTTTCCTTTAATATAATTGTGTTACTGAACATACTAGTCCATATACCCACATCACCTGTTTTTTGTAATTCCACTATAAAATAATATTTCAATACTCTTCTACTATCCTTAATAAACATAACTGTAACTTTAGGACTATATTTCTCTAATGACTTAAGTTGATTTCTATCTGGTAAATCTAAACCTAATTGTGGTATTAATTTAATATCTCTACCAAACACATCCATAATATTAAATTCTAATGTTTTAATATTACCTAATAAAAATTTATTATCTTTATAAAGATATTCAGTTACATCTTTAAATACTCTATACTCTGGTAATTCATCATTTTTAAAATAATATTCTAAATAATCTCTTAACTGTATAGTATATGTTAAAGCTTTATTAGCTAACCCTGGTGGATTTATTTGCGCTGCTACTGGATCCATACCTAATATTTCTAAATATTTATTTCTTTTATTAAATAATAAAACATCATCTCCAAACATTTTATAATATCTATTAAATAATACTGAATAAATATTCTTTAAATTTACACTAGATAATACTTTAGTAGTTCCTACATATTTATTAAATATATTTTTAATATCCGGAATATATTCAGGATTATCTTTAAACATCATAACACCATAAGATACATTATTATTTCTTTTACCTAACTCTACATCAGTAGGATATTTCATAACAGTATAAGTATTTGGTTCATTTATATTATCCATAGTCCCATTAAAGAATAATTCATTATATCTTAAGAATGGATGCCTTTCTATTTTAGGTTTCCAATATTTATTACCTGGTGATACTATAAAATCTATTTTACCTATATTATTAGTACTTCTTAATCTTGCTATTAATGCTAATCTATCAACTAGATTATTACCGAAATCTTCAAAATGTGCTTTAACTTTAATTATAGATATTTTAATATTTAATTCATTATATAATTTTAATGTTTCGTTAAACATAACCCATAAATTATAATTTGGTTTCTCTACATCATTAACCCAATCTTCACCATTACTTATATTATTAAAGATATTGATAACATACATAGAGTCTGTATATATACCAACTTTATCTAATGATATAGTTTCCATACTAATTAAATTATTTAAAACTTCAATAACTGCTAATACTTCACCTATATTATTAGTACCCTCTCCTACATATGAGTATAAAGCATCTATATAATGAACTGGTTTAACTTTATTAACACTTTCTATAATATCTTCATTTCTAATATAACCTTTATCAGTTACTGTTATTTTAGTAGGATTATCATTATTCTTTTCAAATTCACCAGTAACATATATATAACCATGTGCAGCACCACCATATGGACCTGGATTAGGTTGAGCACTACCATCGGTATATATAATTGCTGTATGTTTTATTACATCATTTTCCATATTAAATTCCTTTAATTTTATTTCATAAGATATCTACATTGAAATTTATTTGAATAAGATTATAAAGGATATATTATGGCAAATGTATATACAGAAGAAGAATTAGAAATTATAAATAAAAGTAAGAATATTAGATTACAAATAGTAGACGCTATGACTAAAGATAGAGTGCCTACTGATAGTAGAGATGTTAGAGTTATAAATGAAGTATTAACATCTTTAGATAAAACAGTACACGATACAGCTAATACAAGAATTAAACATCAAGATAGTGCTAATAAAGAAGCTATATTAGATATGGTTGCTGAAACTTTAAAACAAACAGCTAAAAGAAGAAAAGAGATAGATCCATCTACATTAGTTAGAGAAGTACCTACTGAATATCTAGAAATAGATACAGTTCCTGGTGAAACAGAAATACAACCTGGTAGATTAAACCCTACTGATTTTTTAGGACATAATAATGATAACTAATAGTAAAAGAACAGTATACGGTAATGATTTAGCGTTACATAAAATGCTAGGTAAAAAATATAAACTATTACCTAATACTACACTAAATGAAAAATTTAGTTTATTATATAATGAAAAAATACCTGATTATAGAGATTTAAATATTAGATATTATGGTATAGGAGTTGGTGGTATTAAAACTGTAAATGATGATGGTACTTATACTTATGCGCAACATTTACCTACTGATGCGTCACTATATGAACAAATACCTTTTGTTATGAAAAAAGTAAATAATGATATTTTAGATAGTGAAAAATCTAAATATAGATTTAGAATAAAAGAAGTTTGGAATAACGAAGAATATTATTGTTACTATTTAAAAGTTATTGATTATGATAATGTGATAAATAATATTTTTAACATAACTAAACTTAAAGATAAATTTACATTATCTAAATTTAGTAGTGATAGTAGTAAATATCTAAATCCTGATCCTGATTATGAAAGTAATGTAGATAGTGCTATAGATGCTGATTATATTACTAATGTAGCTAAACTTAAATTTAGTTTAAATAAAGATGAACTTATTGAAATAAATAACGTTATGGATATAAGATATAGTGGTTCTGATAAACCTATAAGTGAAATAGCTATATGTAGTGGTATAGATAAAGAAATACCTGAAGCTAATATTATTGAAGCTATCGGAGTACAAGTATGTTATTTTGCTAACATAGATTTAAAAACAACATTATTAAAAAATGTTAATCACGAAGTTATAAGAGCAATAGAAATAGGTGGTTTAGAACCATTAAAGGTTTAATTATGTTTAATATAATAGGAATAGACCCTGGTAATAATGTAGGTATAACTATAATGACTATAGATGAATATACTTTTGATATAGTTAACATAGAAACTAAAACATTAATATTAAGTAATCTAGCTGGTGAATCTTTAATAGATAGATGTATATTACTTAATAAAATAATGTTAAATATTATGTATGAATATCAACCGTATATGATAAGTATGGAAAGTAGTTTTCTTAATATGAGATTTCCTAAAGCTGTATTACAATTAAGTCAATATATCAATAGCGTATTATTAGCTATAAATGAATGGAATAAATATTGTGTAGTTAGAAACTATCCACCTAAATTAGTTAAAAGATATATAGGCGCGGGTGGTAATGCAGATAAGAATCAAATGTTATTAACTATAAGTAAAATAGATGAAATAACTAAACATATAAATGTTAACAATATAACTGAACATGAAATAGATAGTTTAGCTATATGTTATTTACTATTAAAAGAAATAAAAGATAATCCATTAATCGGATACATAACTAACTAGTGGTTATAACCACTAGTTAGTATATATTATTATGCTGTAGCAAGTGGAGGCCATTCTGTATTAGCCGTTGCTAAATCAGGCCATCCTGCAGTTATCATTGCACCCATGGTATCCTCCTTATTTTAAATTATTAATCAATATAACTATTAATATTAAAAATTAAAAAATATACATAAGTCATTATGACTTATGTATAGTAAAAAATTAAATCAAACAAAATAAAATGATTTTTTTATCATCTAGTACCATTTTTACTTTCCAATTAAACTAAGGGGTCATAAATGAATTATGGAACTTATGGCTCACCCACCAGGACTCGAACCTGGGACATATCGGTTAACAGCCGATTGTTCTACCAACTGAACTATGGGTGAATGCGTGGCGGAGTTGACGAGACTCGAACTCGCGACACCTAGCGTGACAGGCTAGTACTCTAACCAACTGAGCTACAACTCCATATTATTTTATTTCATATAATATATAAATAACTAAAGAAAAGAAATATTTATTATTTCCTTTCATATTTAGTTAAAACTTTTAATAGTTTTTTAATTTCTTTATCTTCTAATTTAATACTATAATCTCTATCACAATATTTACTAGGAACAGTATCTATTTCTAATACTACTTTCTTTAAACTTTTAACTATTGTTTCACAACAACCTATACATATAGTATCTATCTCATCATTAGATGGTAATTCATTACCTATATGTATTACTATATTTGTTAATTTAGGTAATTCAGATACATTATCACCTATAATAACTTTTAACTTATTATCTTTTAAATGTTCATTAAGTTCTTTAACTAAACTATTAACTTCATGTCTTGGCATAACTTTATTATCAGTTATAACATAAGCTATATGTTGTGCGTTATGAACTATCTTACCTAACTCGTTAAAACTATGTTGTATATTTTCACTAGGAGATAGCCATTCTAAATTATCTGGTCTATTATCAGCTCTATTACCATTCTTATGGTTAACTTGATAGTTATCTTCTTTAGGCTTACCATGATAAGTTAATGCTACTAATCTTTGACCTTGAATATGTTTCTTCTTACCTTTATTATCAGTAAGAACATACTCTACATAACCATCTTTAGTAGTGAAGCCTCTCATAGGTTTATAAACTATTCTATCATTAAGATTAAGTTGTTTATAGATATAACCATCTTCACCTGCATAATAATACGGTTTTAAATCATATCTATTATCATTAGGTATTTGTTTAACTTTAACTTCATCTTCTTCTTTAACATTATCATTATACCACTCTATAGATAATTCATAATCTTCATTAGAAGGATTATAATCTTTAATATCTATAAACTCAACGCCAATATTAACTAATTCTTCATAAACATTTTCTATAAATATTTCTTCAATTATTTTTTCTTTTTTAGTATAAAACATATCTATTCCTCTAGATGTAGCGGTCTCATATGGTTCTATTTTAAATTCATGTTTCTTTAATTTATATACATACCCCGATGTATTCTTTAATTCTTCTATATAATTCGGATCCCTAATTATTATTTTAACATTTATTAATTCATTATTTTTATCGTCCCAATCTCCAGTTATACCTCTAGCTTTCCAATTAGTAGATAAAAATGCCACACCCATAGCATAAGATGGTGCTATATGTAATCTACCTAATTCATTAGGGTATATATACTTATCATCTATTTTTTTACCACTAGCATGATATACATATTTATCTGGTTTTCTATTCTCAGTAGATAATTTATAATCTTCTGTAGATAAGTTAACATCTTTTGGAACTTCAGTAAGATGTCCTATAGTAAATTCTAATGTATCTGAAGCTACAGAATACATAATTTTACCATTACTATCTAAATAATATTTTTTACTATTAAGTAAATCATTTATTTCTTTAATAGAATCTTCTGTATATAAAATATTAAAACTTCCAGTATCTCCATCATCGTTGTGTTCAGTATAGTTCGTTACTCTATACTAGCGACATTACTCGCATCTCTAGTTTTCACTAGATGCCCAGACTATATCATCATCTCTATGTAGGATGCTCTCCGTTTCGATTTAAAGAGGACTTATTGAGGCCTGCCTCTACCACTTGGCTCTACTCTACTCACTTTAGCAGTATCATTTACCACCGATGGGTCTTAACCACATCTTACTATTCCTTATATAAGGCACAGCTTTCGATAGTCGTTGAACTCATACCATGTTTCACTATCTATCGATAGTTCAAGTTAGGTACTTCGCTGCATCGATCCCCTACGATAGTATATATTATCATCACATACTACTGTATGCTATCCTTATGAGTTTTTACTATGCTTATTGGAAACATTACTCCATAAGTATTATACTATCTTTCGATGTATAAGTAGTATCATAAGGCTTTAAGGGTTCCTGCAATTAGGAGAGTTATTCGACATACATCACTGTATGAAGGACCATGTAATATTTACGCAATATTATTATACTTTATTAAGTAACCAAACAATGGGTCTTGTTTTTCAATTTTTCTCATTATTGTTTTTCTGTCCACATTAAAAAATCTGCTAGCTTCTCTCATAGAGCGAAATGATTTAATATCATTACCTTTTCTAGCAGTAACACCTTTTATCAATTCTACATATTTAGGTTCAGGATAATCTTCATCTTCATCATTCTTAAATAACCAATCATTTATAACAGTACCGTATACTTTACTATTTCTATCAGATCTACGATTTATAGCTGTTAGACTAACACCTGTTAATTTAGCTAATTCTGAAATAGTTTTATTATTATATTCTAAATTAAACTTAAGATGTTTAGCAGATAATTTCTTAATACTATAGTCCTTATTAGTAATTAACTTTATTCCTTTAGAATCTAAAAACTTTTTAATCTTTTTAGAATTACTTAATGTAGCCCAACGTTGATCGTAAGTTTTTATTAAATACCGTTTTAATTCTTCAATATCCTTAAATTTTTTAATAGTACCATCTTTATATTTTATAGATACTTCAAGTTTACTATCAGGTACTTCAAAATTATGAAAATTATCTTTATCTTCGATTACCCATTCACCATATTCATTTTTATATTTAAAAGGCATTTCATCTATACGCTTATATAGTTTAGGTCTGTGTATAATTTCACATATTTCTGTTGTTGAATGTGCTGTGTAAACTTTACCAGTGTTTAAATTTTTAATATAAAAAGTTTTATTTAAAACTTTATTACTGGCTCTACTAGCATTTTTAGATGGTGTAACCCATTCTAGGTTATCGGCGTGATTGTGATATTTAACACCATCAATATGATCAATAACGTATTTTGTTTTAAAATCATCATTATCAACCCAACACATTCCTACTAATCTATGTACCAGCACCATATCATATTTATTAAATAATTGATTATAAGGATAAACCACATTATAATGATTATCACTATATTTTTTATTTAATGGTGTAACTGAAAGATACTTATCTCTTACAATATTGTAAATACTAGCATCTTTACTAACAAGTATACCATAATATTGTGGACATAAACGATATACTTTTTTATCGCTTAATAAGCATACTTCTATAGGAAATGTTGTAGTTAAAAAAACACCTCTATTGGTGTTTGTACTATACACCCCTACTTCTTTTTTAACAATAAATAATCTAACCCATTCAAAACCCATTGGTAACTTAATAAATGTATTCATTTTCTTTCCTTATATTTAATTTTATTTCATTAAATACATTCTATTAAGACCATTACGTAAAATATTACTGATTAATCACCTCCCAAAAGTACAAGATGTGTTGAATGTGGTGACATACCATTAAAATATTTTTCTTTTAAATTAGGATATTCTTTTAATGTTTTACTAACACCATTTAATACATAATTTACTGTTCTTGGATTCATAGTTGTTCTAAGATATACTTTAGATGGATATACACCACCTACATTGGCTACTGGATATCTAGTTACTAATGCTGGATATTTATCCACTATATCTTCAATAGCTAAATAAAATAATTCGGCATATGTTATAGGTCTTATATGTTTAAACTCTTCTTCATTAAGTTCGCTAGTATTAAATACGGGTTTAATAGTTTTACCATCATCATAGATATTTAATAAATAATATTTATCTACCATAATAGGTAACGATCTTAATGACTCTTGCCCTAATTTATTCATAGTTTGTTCTAAACCTTCTCCTGTTATCCAATCATCTCTTTTTTTAATAGGTATATCTACTGTAACTGATTTTAATGTTTTAGGATCTACTAATATGCCAGTATTAGTATCTGGAGACATAATTCTATATATAAATTTATTTAAAACTTTATTAATAGTTAAGGGTGTTACTGCTTTAACATATTGATATAAACCAACTACAGTCATATCTAATGTTATTCTATTTTTATCATTTATATCTTGTATAGCAGGTACTGCTGGTGTAAGTACATTTCTAGTACCATGCGATATAGCTCTT
>Ga0256837_1001244_pt1 | contig 18053 bp, 17 predicted proteins | sample 4562384metaG_FD_185976 | JGI IMG/M metagenome (GOLD analysis project Ga0256837, IMG submission 185976) | Hydrothermal vent microbial communities from Guaymas Basin, Mexico - 4561-384 | ecosystem: Environmental > Aquatic > Marine > Hydrothermal vents | place: Mexico: Guaymas Basin | collected...
CTATCCCAGTATCTACACGACCACCATTTAGGTAAACATTGTAGGTATCGCCAGTTTTTTTAACATCTATTGCTGTAACTATGCACTGGGAGCCAAAACGTTTAGCACTCTCATCTATAAGTTCTGGTCTTTTGATTGCTGCTGAGTTCACAGATACTTTATCGCAACCAACATTTAATAGTTTGTAAATATCGTCTAGTTTACGAATCCCACCACCAACAGTAAGTGGTATAAATATTTCACGAGCTACTTGAGCTACAATATCTACAATAGTATCACGGTTATCGCTAGATGCTGTTATATCTAAAAATGTAAGTTCATCAGCGCCCTCCTCGTTGTAACGGCGAGCAACTTCAACAGGATCTCCTGCATCTTTAAGACCAACAAAGTTTACACCCTTAACTACGCGTCCATCTTTAACATCAAGACATGGGATGATTCTTTTTGCAAAATAGTTCAAATGAAGACCTTTACTTTATATATTGGAATTATACTGTTTTTTGCTTAGGAAAATAAATGTTTCACATGAAACCATAAATTTAATAATTTTGATTTAGTATTAACTTAATATAAGCAAAATTAGTATATACTCCAATCTAATGGAAAAAGTTGTAGCAAAAAAGAAGTTTGGACAAAACTTTTTAAAAGATGAAACTGTTTTACGAAAAATCGTCGAAGCGATGCCCCATACTGACAATAAAATTGTTGAGATTGGGCCTGGCTTAGGTGATTTAACTAAATATTTAGTAGATGTCAGAAGTGTAGAAGCTTTTGAGGTCGATACCGATTTATGTAAACTGTTACAAAGTAAATTTGATAAAGAGATCGCAACCAAGCGACTTCACATTCATTGTGGAGATGTTCTTGAAGCTTGGCAGAGTAGTTTAATAGATGAAGATTACGACTTAGTGGCAAATTTGCCTTACTATATCGCAACAAATATAATCTTAAAAGCACTCGCAGATCCAAAATGTAAAAATATACTTGTGATGGTACAACTTGAAGTTGCAGAGAAGTTTTGTGCAAGTGAGGGTGAAAAAGTATTTGGATCTTTGAGTGTTATAACTCAGAGTGTTGGGGAAGCACAGATCGTAGTGCAAGTACCTCCAACTGCTTTTGAACCACCACCAAAAATAAACTCCGCTGTGTTTCTGATACAAAAAACGACTGATAGAAGTAATGAGGATTTTGAGGGCATGCTTAGAGTTGCATTTAAGCAGCCTCGCAAAACTCTTATGAAAAATCTATCTGTTGTATATGATAAAGAAAAGCTTCAAATAGTTTTTAACGAACTAGAATTTACATTGACGATTCGTCCTCATCAAGTTAGCACTAAGGACTATCACCAACTCTATAAAAAAATAAACTAAGGAGTTTGGATGGAAGATAATAAAGGTAATTTAAAAGAGGTTGTAAAACCTGATGTTGATGGTAATGTAAAAGAGGGTGAAAAGCCTTCGAATAATCGTAAACCAAGTAATAATCAAAATCGTAATAAAAATAATAATAACAATAGAAATAATAACAAAGGTGGAGGGCGTGGACGTCGTCGTCAATCAACACCAGTAGATGAAAATCTTAAAAAATATGTAGCACTTAATCAAGAAGCACATAAGCAAAGACTAAACCCACACTTCAAACTAGATTTAAATTCTAAAGATAAGATTCGTATCACTCCACTTGGTGGACTAGGTGAAATCGGTGGAAATATTACAGTATTTGAAACTCAAAATGAAGCAATTCTTGTTGATGTTGGTATGAGTTTTCCTGATGAAGATATGCATGGTGTTGATATATTAGTACCAGATTTTACTTATATTCGTGAAATAAAAGATAAAATTAAAGCAGTAGTTATTACTCATGCTCATGAAGATCACATTGGTGCAATGCCTTACTTATTTAAAGAGATGCAGTTTCCAATATATGGTTCGCCACTTCCTCTTGCAATGATTGGTAATAAATTTGATGAACATCATATAAAAGAGTTTAGAAAGTATTTTAATCCAGTAATAAAACGTGAAATTTATGAGATTGGAAATGATTTTAAAATTGAGTGGATGCATATGACTCACTCTATCTTAGATTCTTCATCTTTAGCTATCACTACTGATGCTGGTACAGTTATTCATACTGGAGATTTTAAAATAGATCATACACCAATAGATGGTTATACTGCTGACTTACATAGACTAGCTCATTATGGAGATAAGGGTGTTTTAGCATTACTTAGTGATTCTACTAACTCTTATAATGAAAATGCAACTAAATCAGAGTTGAGTGTAGCACCAGCGCTTGATAAAGTATTTTCTAAAGCTGAAGGTCGTGTAATACTTTCTACTTTTAGCTCAAATATCCACCGTGTATATCAAGCTATTCAGTACGGTATAAAATATGGTCGTAAAATCTGTGTTATCGGTAGAAGTATGGAAAGAAATATTGAAATTGCTATGCAGTATGATTATGTTAAATTACCAAAAAATGCTTTTGTAGAACCAGATCAAATAGCTCATATGAGTGATAAAGATATTTTAATCGTAACTACTGGTTCTCAAGGTGAACCATCTTCAGCATTATTTAGAATGAGTATTGGTGAACATAGACATGTTAAGATTAAACCAACAGATTTGATCGTTCTATCTTCTCGTGCTATTCCTGGTAATGAGGGAAGTATCTCTGGAATGTTGAACCACCTACAACGTGCAGGTGCTACAATATCTCATGATAAAGGTATTCATGTGTCTGGTCATGCCGGAATTGATGAGCAAAAACTTATGCTTCGTTTAACAAATCCTAAATTTTTCTTACCAATCCATGGTGAATATAATCACGTTATGCGCCATCGTGAAACTGGTATGATTTGTGGTGTTCCAGATAGAAATATTCATATTATGAATGATGGTGATACTATTGAAATAGCTCCAAAATATATGAGAAAAGTAAAATCAGTTCGTACTGGTAAGACATATATTGACAATCAAAATAATCATAAAATTGATGATGATATTGTTATTGACAGACAAAAACTTGCATCTGATGGTGTAGTTATGATTGTCGCTCAAGTTGATGGGCAACACTCAAAAATGCTTTCAAAACCAAAAGTTACAACATTTGGTATTGTTGCAGATAAGCAAGATAAATATTTCGCAAAAGAGATGGAAGATGTACTAGAACACTTTTTAATTAATATTAAAGAGGGTTTAATCGAAAATCAAAGAGCATTAGAAAATGATTTACGTCAGGTTGTTCGTAAGCATATCTACAGAAAAATGAAAAAATATCCACTTATTGTTCCTCACGTTTTTGTACAATAATTTTAAAAACTAGGTAATACCTAGTTTTTATTATAACTTCACTTCTAAAACTCTCTCTCAGCTATTTATTGATACCCTATGTTTATAAAATACTAAAGGCAAAATCTTGTCACAAAATAAAGATACTATATTTGAAAATGCTGTAAAGTCTATGATGCAACATGTTGGTGAAGATCCATCTCGTGAGGGTTTAGAAAAAACGCCACAAAGAGTTAGAAAAGCTTATGAGTTTATGTACGGTGGATATAAAGAAGATCCAAGAGAGATTTTGGAGTCTGCTTTGTTTACTAGTTCAAATGATGAGATGGTTTTACTAAAAGATATTGAATTCTATTCAACTTGCGAGCATCATTTACTTCCTATCATTGGTCGTGTCCATGTAGCTTATATTCCAGATGGCAAAGTTGTAGGACTTTCAAAAATTCCTCGTGTTGTAAATGTATTTGCTCGTCGTATGCAGATTCAAGAACAATTTACGGAGCAAATTGCAGATGCGATAAATGAAACTATAAAACCAAAAGGTGTAGCAGTAGTTGTTCAAGCTCGTCATATGTGTATGGAGATGCGTGGAGTTGAAAAGATTAATTCTACTACTACATCATCAGCTCTTCGTGGTTTGTTTAAAAAAGATGAGAGAACTAGAAGTGAAGTATTTGCACTCATAAATTCACCAACTGGTACGCGTTACTAATATGCCTTTTTCTTCGCTAAAAGATAAATTATCTTCAAAAAAGTACTCAGTTCCTTTTGGTGAAGTTGTAAAAATAAATGCTACTGTTATAACGGCCAATGGTTTGTCTGTAAGTATTAGCGATATGGTAAAAATTGTCTCAAATACTACAAGTCAGGAAACTTTGGGTATGGTTACAGAGATAGATGGTGATACTTTTTTTATAACACCTTTTTCTTTTGTTGAGGGTTTTTGTTCTGGGGATAAAGTCTTTTTAGATTCAACTGGTATGAATATACCTGTAGGGGAAGCTTTACTTGGTCGTGTAGTTGATCCATTTATGCGTCCCATTGATGATAAAGGTCCTATAGGATGTACAAAATATAGTCCAATTATTAAAGCTCCAATTGCTGCAATGAAAAGAGGTATGATTGATGAAGTTTTCTCTGTTGGAGTTAAAAGTATTGATGGACTTTTAACTTGTGGAAAAGGTCAAAAACTTGGAATTTTTGCAGGAAGTGGGGTTGGTAAATCTACATTAATGGGCATGATTGTTCGTGGAGCTGATGCGCCTATCAAAGTTGTAGCACTTATTGGAGAGCGTGGGCGTGAAGTTCCAGAATTTATAGAGAAAAATCTTGGTGGGGATTTAACAAATACTGTAATTATTGTAGCAACATCAGATGATAGTCCACTTATGAGAAAGTATGGTGCATTTTCAGCAATGAGTGTTGCAGAGTATTTCAAAGATAAGGGTCTTGATGTATTGTTTATCATGGATTCAGTAACACGTTTTGCTATGGCTCAACGTGAAATTGGTCTAGCTTTAGGTGAACCACCAACATCAAAGGGTTATCCTCCATCTTCTTTAACGCTTTTACCACAGCTTATGGAGCGTGCTGGAAAAGAAGAAGGAAAGGGTTCTATTACAGCATTCTTTACTGTCTTAATTGAAGGTGATGATATGAGTGACCCTATTGCTGATCAATCCCGCTCAATTTTAGATGGTCACATAGTTCTTTCACGTGAACTTACAGATTTCGGTATCTACCCCCCTATTCATATATTAAATTCAGCCTCTAGAGTAATGAATGATATTATTTCTGAGAAGCATTTAGGTGCTGTTTTAAAATTTAGAAGACTTTATACCTTACTTAAAGAAAATGAGATGCTGATTCGTATTGGGGCATATACTAAAGGTACTGATCCAGAACTAGATGAGGCAATGACAAAAAAAGAACCAATGGAAAAGTTCATAACTCAAAGTTCTATTTTACAAAACTCACTAGAAGATACTGTTCATTCGCTTTTAGAGGTTATGAACTAAGATTCTTTATAATTTTAGAATATAGCCAAGCATTTTTATCAGTATTTTGTTTTTGTTGAGTTATTGCTAATATTATTTTAGATTCTTTTTCAAATTTATTCATTAGTTCATTTATTCTTTTATCATTGGAAAATATATCTATATATGAATAAAGAACTGCTTCGCATGAGATGAAGTTTTTAGACTTTAAAAGTTTTTGAATTTTTGTATGAAAAGTTTTTTTCAATAATTTTTCTATATTATTTACTCTTGTAGAGGTAAATAGTAAAGGACCCATAGTCTTAATATAGGAGTTAATATCTCCAGACTTAGAATACAATTCACATTGTAGTATAGTCCTCTCCCAATGAATTTCTAAAAGTTTAGCAATTTTGGTAAGTTTAATATCTTTATATTTATCCATTATTTCATAACAAGATTTAAAGTCATTTTTATCATAAGCAAGTAAGAATTCTTTAAATTTAGAGTCTTTATATGTGATTAGTTGAAGTAGCTTTTGTTTAGATATAACTGTTATATATTTATATATTTGTTCTTTTGCTTTGTCTCTTAGGTCTAAAGTAAGTAGTTTTTGAGCATTTTCAAATGAGATTTGAAAATTTTTATCCATTTTTATATACTCTGGAGTCTCTTGAAGTACTGGATATCTTATGCCCATAGCAAAGGCTAGGGCATATTTTTTATCTTTGTAAAGTTCTATAAACCTTTCGGTATTACATATCTCTCGCTTCAACTTCTTCCATTGCTTTCATTAAGTGTTTACCCATTTGAGACTCAAATTCATCCCATTCATGATATTCTGGAAGTGCATCCATTACCTGTGGTTTGATTTCATAACTTTCTTCTTCATTTTCATAAGCAATTTTTGCAAATTTTAAAACTGTTTTGAAGTAGTGTAGAAAAGGATCAATTACTTTATGCATCTTATCAGATGGACCATGCCCTGGAACATATAGGTCGTATTGTTTATAACCATCTTTTTTAGCAATGATATGTTCAAGAAGTTCTATATTTCCATAAACACTTGAGCTTTCATCCATACCACCAAGACGACAATCCATAAGGTTATCACCTAACCAAAGTGTTTTAGAACCAACATGCTCTATAAGTATATCAGTGTCAGTGTGTGCGCGTTCTGGATGAAATACTCTAAAAGTTTCACCATCAACTTTTAATACATCTCCATCATGTAAAACCTTAGTTGGGAAAGGGAAAGGTCCATCAGTCCCTTTAAGGTTTTTTGATAATCCCTCTAATATGTTATACCAAAGTCTAGCTGCACCATCTTTAGAAGCTTTAATCATGTTGGGGTGTGCATAACTTTGAGCATCTGGATATGCTTCAGCAAATGCTTTACCAGCAAACCAGTGATCCCCATGCTTATGTGTATTTAGGATTGCTAGTACAGGTTTGTTTGTAGCTTTTTTATATTCAGCTACAATTTTTTTACCAACATTGTAGTTTCCACCTGGGTCAATTACGATAGTTCCATTTTTACCTTCTACAAATGATGGATTATTCATAAAACCTTCATTTTCAACTGATGGATTCATTGGTGGACCATGCATAATCCATACATTAGTATTACCCTGTTTTTCAAATTTAAACTCACCTAGTTTTCCCAAAGAAAACGCATTTAACGATAAAGAAAATGTAATTATCATTGCTAGTAAAAGAGTGATTTTTTTCATTTTTTCTCCTAATTTTTATTAATAGGGAATATTATACTTTTATAAGCTTAAGTGGTTTCTGAATTGAGATTTATAGAAGTTTTAAAGAGATGTATTGTATATATTACAACCTCTAAAAAAGAGGTTGTAAAGATATTTAATTATGCTTTACCTGAAAGCATACCATGCATTGTCATAGGTTTAAGTAAATAAACTTTTAACAACCACCAAATCCATCTTTCTTTAGTTGGATCAATTGGAAGTATTGCAGCATTAGCGCCACTTCCAGTTTTTTTAGAAGCCCAGTTAAATTCAGCAAGCATAACAGTACCAATACTTGTAATAAGTGGACATACAGTATAGCCGTCATATTTTGCGGTTGGTTTTTTACCACCCATTACTGAGATCATATTGTCAACAACTACTTTGTATTGTTTACGAGCTGATCCACCAGTCTTACCCATTGGAACACCAGCTACATCACCTAGTGACCAAACATTTTCAAAGAAAGCATGTTGAAGTGTTTCTTTATTTACAGTAGTCCAACCTGGACCTTGAGAGCCTAACTCAGAGTTTTTAACAACATCCGGAGCTTTCATTGGCGGTGAAACATGCATAAAATCATATTTTACTTCAACTGGCTCAGATACTTCAACTTTTTTCATGTATGGCTCATCCATCTCATCTAAAAATTCTTTCTCTTCTTTCCACCATTTGTTAAATGTAGCAGTTTTAGTTGCAGTATCAACAGCTACTAGGTTATGTTTGTAGTGCCATTTAAAGTCTCTTACCTCAAACTGTTTAACGATTGCAGTATGGTAGTCTTTGATACCAAACATAGCGCCACCATTTGGATAAAAAGTCATCTCAACTTTATCACGAACACCAGCTTCTTCTAAACGAGCATGTGTAAGATACATAATTTTTTTAGGAGCACCACCACATTTTAATGGCCCTCTAGGATGTGTAAATACAGCTTGAAGTTTTTCAGAACCTTTATGATTTTTAGCTTTTTCAACTAACTCTTGAATACCATCCCATGTTGCTTTTGCACCATCTTGGAAGTAGACAGAGTGAAGACCATTTTTAGTGATTGTTTTTTTAGTATCAGCATTATTTGTAGTAGTTGATGAGATTTCACCATCTAAGCCTTTAATAGCCTTATAGTTAAGTGTAACACCTGTAGCTACTACTAGTTGATCATAAGATATCTCTTTAGAACCATCAACAGTAACTTTGTTGTTTTTTGGATCAAATGAAGTAACTTCACCTTTGATTAGTTTTACACCCTTTGGTACAAAGTCATCTCTTTTGTATTGGATATCTGATATATCCCAAAGACCAGCTCCTACAAGAGTTTGTCCTGGTTGGTAAGATACAGATAGTGGATCTGGCTCGATAACTGTAATATCAGCGTTACTGATAGAATTGTTTAAACGAGCTGCTGTACTCATACCTGCAAGACCACCACCAACGATTACAATTTTACCACTAACATCAGCTGATGCAGAAGCTGTAGCTGTTCCAACAGTTGCACTAGCTAAAACTGATGCAGCAAGCGGTGAAATAGTTAAGTATTTTAATGCTTCACGACGAGACATAATCTCTGGATGCTTATCAACTTCCTTTAGTATCTCTTCTAAAATTTCATTTTTTTGCATGAATATATCCTTCATTTTTATAAAAGTACTCAATTCTACATGTTTGAGCCTTAATAAAGTTTTAAACTAAGCTAATTTAGTAATATTATATTTTATTAATAATGATTGATTTTATTAATAATAAGTTGAATTGATATGTTGTTATTAAATTCATTTTTTGTGACCCTATAAGAACAAGATAGCTTTTTATCATCAGGCATTATAAAAACTTTTTTAAAGAGGATCAATTCAATAGTTTTTCTTTCGTGTGAAAACTGTCTTATAATTATTTTTGAGTGAGATTTATCTTTGCCAAAAAGTTTTATTTCAACTATTTCTGCATCTTGAATTAAAAATAGTGGTCGGCAATTTGCTTCACCATAAGGCTCAAATCTATCTAGTAAACTTAAAAGTTCTAAGTCTATATCTTCACTTACAAGTTGTCCGACAGCTTCTTCATTTGGTAAAAAATCTTTAGGGTCTAGTTTATTAGCACTTTTGTTTACAGCTACTCTAAAATCATTTATATATTTTTCTTCAAGTCCAAGTCCAGCTGCCATTTTGTGACCACCAAATTTGCTTAAGTTTGATTCATTTTCTTTTATAAGCTCATAGATACTTACTTTACCAATACTTCTAGCACTACCTTTTGCGATAGCATTTTCAATGCTTAAAACTATTGCAGGTCTCTCAAATTGTCCAACTAAACGAGCTGCTACAATACCTACAACACCCTCATGCCAATTCTCTTTTGCTACAACTATTATCTTGTCATTTTCATCTACTTCATTTATAGCTTCTTTTGTAGTCTGTGCCTCTGTAGCTTTTCGAAGTTCATTAAGTGTATTTAGTTTTTCAAACTGATTGTATGCTGTATTGATATCAGTAGCGGTAAAAAACTCTAAGGCTATACTTGCGTCTTCTAATCTTCCTGCAGCATTTATGCGTGGAGCTATTTGAAAACCAATATCTTCAGAACTTATAACAGCTTTGTTTAAAAAATCTCTGATGATTATAGAAGAGGGGCGAGAAGAGCTCATCAAAACTTTTAAACCCTCTTTTACTAGTGTACGATTTATATCTATAAGGGGCATTATATCTGCGATTATTGCTATCGCTAAAATATCCAAAAATTGTCTCATATCTATTTTTAGTTGTAACTCTTTTTTAACAAGTGCTAGTAGTAACCAAGCTACTTGCGCACCACAAATTTCTTTAAATGGATACTCACAAGTTGAGAGCTTTGGATCAACTATGGCAAATGCATCTGGTAAAACATCGCCTGGAGTATGATGGTCTGTAATAATTAAGTCAATATTTTTTTCTTTACAGATTTTTGCAGCTTCAACTGCTGAAATTCCATTGTCCACTGTTATAACTAAGTCAGCTTCAACACGTTCTAAAACAGTTGGTGAAACACCATAGCCATCACGAAACCTATTTGGAATAATCGCTTCAAGTGGATAAGGAATTTGTCTGAAAAAATCAACCATTATGGCAGTGGAGCTAACACCATCAACATCATAATCACCAACTAGAGTAATTTTTTCATTATTTTTTATAGCTTGTGCAATTCTTGAAGCTGATTTATTTGCATCTTGAAGTAGGGAAGGGCTAGGGATTTGTGAAAGTTTTTTTTCCTCTTTGTTAAAGCGAGAAGAGAGTAGCTCAAAAAGAGCTGACTTATCTAAAATTTTTAAACTATTCTGCACTCAAACTTGCTTTAACGAAAGCTAAAATAGAAGGGTTTGGAGTTTGTAGTCTTGAAGTAAATTCTGGATGAAACTGAACACCTAAGAACCAAGGGTGACCTTTTATCTCAACAGTTTCTATAAGACCATTACTTTCACCAGTTACAATCATACCTGCATCTTCAAGTTGTTTTCTATAAGTTGGATTTGCTTCATAACGATGACGATGTCTCTCATGAATTACCTTTTCACCATTATATGCTTCACGCAGTATTGAACCCTCTAGCGTATCACAAGGATATTCACCTAGACGAAGTGTACCGCCCATTGGTGATTTGTGAGTACGAAGTTGAGTCCCACCACTTTGATCTAAAAAGTTATCGATTAGGTAAATCATAGGGTGTGGTGTATTTTCATCAAACTCTATAGAATTAGCACCTTCAAGCCCAAGTACATTTCTAGCATACTCTACAAGTGTTAGTTGCATCCCAAGGCATATACCAAGGTATGGAACTTTGTTTTCACGAGCATACTGTATAGCTTTGATTTTACCTTCAACACCGCGAGAACCAAAACCACCAGCTACTAAAACAGAATCACAATCAGCTAAAAGAGCTCGTGCGCCTTTTTCATCTACCTCTTCTGAATCAACCCAGTTTATTTCAACTCTAGTATCAAGATGAGCACCACAGTGTATTAGAGACTCTGTTAAAGATTTGTAAGCCTCTTTTAGCTCAAGATATTTACCAACAAAACCAACTACAGTTTTATTTTTAGGTTGAACGATTCTTTTAACTAATGTATCCCATTTTTCCATATCTGGATCTAATTCACCTAAGTCTAACTCTTTTGCAATAGGCTTTAAGATATGTTGTCTTAAAAATGTAACAGGTATGTCATAAATTGTAGCAGCATCAAGCGCTTCGATTACACTATCGGTAGAAACATCACAACTCATCGCAAGTTTTTTCTTAAAAGTTTTAGGAAGGGCATTTTCACTTCTAGCAATTATCATCTGTGGTGTAATCCCAATACGACGAAGCTCTTGAACAGAGTGTTGAGTTGGTTTTGACTTTAACTCACCAGCTGCTTTGATATAAGGGATAAGTGTTACATGTATGAAAAAGGTACCAGCCACTTCATCATCATGTTTCATTTGACGGATCGCTTCCATAAAAGGTAAACCTTCTATATCTCCAACAGTCCCACCAAGCTCAACAACTAAAATATCATGACCATCCCCAGCTAGTTTGATACGAGAAACAATCTCGCCAACTATGTGAGGAATAACCTGAATAGTTTGACCAAGGTACCCACCAGCACGTTCACGTTCTATTACTGAAGAGTAAACTTGACCAGTTGTGAAGTTAGATGACTTTAAGTATGAAGAGTCTAAGAATCTTTCATAATTTCCTATGTCAAGGTCAGTCTCAGCGCCATCCTTTGTAACAAATACTTCACCGTGTTCAAGTGGTGACATTGTTCCTGGATCAACATTAATATAAGGATCGATTTTAAGCATACCAACTTTTTTACCAGAGTGTTTAAGTAAAGTACCAACACTGGCCGCAGTAATCCCTTTTCCAAGAGAAGATAAAACCCCACCAGTAACAAAAATATACTTAGTCATACAAAAATCCTTATATTTAATAATCGCGAATTATAGTATAGAATCACTTAAAATATGTATAGAGAAAATCTTAAGTTTGAAGAGTTAGAAATATTTTAAAATAAACCATAAAAAATTCACAAAATATACGCCATCCTATCTCTAAAAAAATAAAAGCTAGTAAAATATATAGTTTTAATTTAGTATTTTTGAGTTGAAAATTTGATTTGTTAAAATAAATAAGTAATAAGATAGGAATGATTATAGCACCAAAAAAATAGATGTAACCAATAATATAAGGCGTAATAAGCGTATCAAATGTAAAAAAGTTTAGCATATTGTTGCCTTTTTAAAAATTATAGCAGATAAAAACTCAATAAATCAACCTTGCCATAAGTAGATATAGCGTAATAGATAAATTTTTATTATCAAATTAAGATTATCTCTATATAATAAACAAAAATAGAAAGTTATTATATGGATTTTGCACTTCTCTACATTGTCTCAGCACTTGGGATATCAACAATTTTAAATCTATTTTTAAAGCGAGCTGGTATTTCACCAATTATCGGTTATATCTTGACCGGTACAATAATGGTGTATGCTTTTAATTTAAGAGAGATGAATGATACTAGTACACTAGAGCATATTGGTGAATTTGGTATTGTATTTTTAATGTTTACAATAGGGCTAGAAATCTCACTTGCTAAGATGAACAGCATGAAAACAGAGATTTTTGGTAATGGCTTTATGCAAGCAACACTTACAGCTATTGCAATATTGGGTATATCTTATTTTATTTTTAATTTAAGTTTTATATCTTCGCTTATTATTTCAACAGCTTTTTCTTTATCTTCAACTGCTGTTGTTTTGAGTTACTTAAAGAGTTCAAAGGAGATTCACACACCTTATGGACAAAGAGCTACTGGTATTTTGATTTTTCAAGATATTGCAGTTATCCCTATTTTAATCTTACTTGGATTTTTATCAGCTGGAGGTGATCAATCTGTTTGGATTATTTTAAAAGATACTGCTATAAGTGCTTTTATTGTGGTGGGTCTTTTGTTTATTGTTGGTAGAAGAGTTGTCTCTTATTTACTGCATTTTTCTGCATCTTCTGATGTAGATGAACTTTTTATGGGTTCTGTATTTTTTATCGTTATTGGAGCATCATTGCTTGCATCTTACTTTGGTTTTACATACTCACTAGGTGCATTTGTTGCAGGTATGATTATTGCCGAGACAAAGTATCATCATAAAGTAGAGTCTGAAATTGCACCATTTAAAGATATTTTACTTGGTACATTTTTTATAGTAGTTGGTATGAAGATAGATGTTTTTTATTTTATAGAGCATTTTGGAACTATTATAGGCCTTTTTGCTCTTGTTTTAGTTCTTAAAACATTTATTACTTATGTAGTTTTAAAATTTTCATCAACTCATGCAACATCACTTAAAACTGCACTATCAATATCTCAAGTTGGTGAATTCGCTTTTGTTATTTTTGCTGTAGCTAGTATGAGTGGGCTTCTAGATAAAGAGCTTGAATCTTTACTAATTTTGATTGTTATTTTCTCTATGATAGTTACACCATTTTTTATATCTAAAATCTCTTCATTTGTTGATTCTATCGCTAAAGAAGAGACTGCAAAAATTGATGCTAAAAGTTTTATCGGTAGAAAAGACCATGTAATAGTTTGTGGATATAGTATAGTTGGAAAATTTGTTGCAAAGCATTTAGATGCCCTTGATGCCCCCTATATAGTTATAGATAATTCACCAAAGCATGTTAGAGAGGCGATGGATGAAGACTTAGAAGCCTACCTTGGTGATATGTCTAAGCGCTCAATATTAGAAGCTTTAAATGTAAAAGAATCAGCAGCTGTAATTATTACACTTGATAATATAAACAAAACTAGATCTATTTGTGAATCTGTTTTAAAATATACAAATAATATAAACTTAATTGTGAAGGTTATGTCCTTGGAAGATAAAGAGATACTTAGCGATTTGGACATAACTGTTGTTATAGATGCTAAACTAGAAGTTGGTAGAGTGCTTGTTGATAGAATGATAACTTGTCAACTTAAATTATAGGTAATGGAGTTTTCATGTCAGATATGAAAGATATAATTGCAAAAAGTTTAGATTTAAAAATTTTATTTGTTGAAGATAATAAAGATGCAAGAGAGTCAGCTCTGATGGTATTTGAGAACTTTTTTGGTAAAATAGATATTGCCATAAATGGTGAAGAGGGTCTAGAAAAGTTTAAAGAAAATAGTTATGACTTAGTTATAACTGATATAAATATGCCAAAGATTAATGGAACAAAATTAATTAAAGAGATAAAAAAAATAGATTCTAAAATAAATATTTTTATATTTTCTGCTCATAATGAAGATAAGTATTTCACAGATGTTAAGGATATAGATATTGATTATTATCTATCAAAGCCTCTTGATTTAGAACAACTTTTAGAGGCTTTAAGAAAAGTTATTTAGTTTCCGCGACTTCCTGGTTTAATTGCTTGGCTTCCATCTTTACAAAGTGGACAAACATCAGGTGCATACATCTCAAATGTAAAATCAGCTAATGCAAAAAATGGTATACCTTGAGGTAATTTGCAGTTATCTTTTGTAGCTATATTACTATTTTCACGCTTACAAAAACCACGATTAGCAAGTGCTGCTGCACCAACTATTTCCCCACCAAGTTCTTTTACTACTGAGGCAGCTTCCATAGCAGAACCACCAGTAGTGATGATATCTTCACACATAAGGACACGTTCTCCTTTGCTTACTTCAAAGCCACGACGTATATTCATAACACCATCAACTCTCTCAGCAAATATAAAACGAACATCAAGAGCGGTTGCAAGTGCAAAACCAGCTATAAGTCCACCAAGTGCTGGTGAACAAACTGTATCTACTTCTAACCCACTATCTTTAATCTGTTTTGCAAGAGCCTCTGCCAGAACTTTAGCAGTTTTTGGATCTTCTAAAACTTTTGCAGATTGTAGATAAAATTGTGAATGATTTCCAGAACTTAGTTTAAAGTGACCCTCTAAAAGAGCATCTGCATCCATATATATTTTTTTAACATCCATGATGATTAAACTTTTAAGATTTCAGCTTCTTTATCTTTTAAGATGCTTTCAATTTTAGCAGAAAATTTATCTGTAATTTTTTGAATATTATCTTGAGCAGATTTAGATTCATCAGTAGTGATCTCTTTATCTTTTTCAAGTTTTTTTATTTGGTCATTTGAGTGTTTTCTATCATTTCTAACTGAAACTTTAGCATTTTCACCCATACCTTTCATCTGTTTAACAGATTCTTGTCTTTGCTCAACTGTCATAGCTGGAAAGAAAAGTTTGATTAAATCACCATCATTATTTGGAGTAGCCCCAACATTCGCAGCAGAGATAGCAGATTCAATATCAGCTAAAAGATTTTTTTCCCAAGGGTTGACAACGATTGTTGTAGCATCTTGAGCAATCACAGAGCCAACTTGGTCTAATGACGTTGGAGTTCCATAATAATCAATTTTAACATTGTCTAAAACAGAAGTTGTAACTTTACCTGTACGAAGAGTTTTAAAATCTCTTTGCATATGTTCAATACTTCCTTGCATTTTTGCTTCACATTCGTTAAATATTTCGTTTACCATGAATTTATCTCCCTAAAATTATTTTGTTGTAGGTGCAGCTGGTGCGACTGGTGTAGAAGTTGTCTCAACTGGAACAGCTACTGGTGCTACTACATTTGTAGTCTCAACCATGTTGTCAACGACTGACTCTGTTGCAGTTTGTCCATACATGTAACCTAAAGTTATAGTATTTACAACAAACAAGAAACCAACTGTAAAAGTTGCTTTTGCTAAAAAGTTATTTGGACCTTTTGCTCCAAAAACTGACTCATTTGAGCCACTGTATGCTCCAAGACCGATGCTTGAGCTTTTTTGCAATAGTACTGCGATAACTAAGATTACCACTAAAACTATCTGAATAACAAGTAATAAACTAGTTGTCATAATATAATATCCTGATGTAAAAAGTGGCGAATTATATCTAAAAAATGCTTTAATACAAAATAGGCTATAATTTCAAAAATTTTGGAGTTAGTAATGAATTTAAAAAATACTATATTTATTTCGATTATTGCTTTGTTTATACTTCAGATGATAGTTATGAAACAAGATGCAAAATTAGAAGAAGAGAATTCAAAGCCAACAGTAATGGTAAGCACTTTCGCTTTATATGATATATCAAAATACATTGCTAGTGATATGGCAAATGTAGAGATGATACTTCCACTTGGTGCAGATGCACACTCTTATGAACCAACTCCAGCAATGATGGCTAAACTTTATGATAGTGATTTAGTAGTTTATAGTGGAGCAGGATTAGAGCCATGGTGTAAAAATTTTAAATTTACTCATGCCGTTATAGATATGAGCTCTTTTGTAAATTTAAAAGAGTTAGACTCAGATCATGAAGATTCACACCATCATCATGAAGGTAGTATTGACCCACATTATTGGTTAGATGTAGACAATATGATTCGCTCTGCTGTAATTATATATGATGAATTAGTTAAATTATTTCCACAAAATAGACAAATTTTACAGACAAGAAAAGATTTATATATCAGTATGTTGAAAAAACTAGACAACTCGTATAAAAAAGAACTAGCATCTTGTAAACTAGATACTATTGTAGTAAATCACAATGCTTACTCTTACCTTTCAAGTAGATATAACTTCCATATAGAGTCTTTAAGTGGTCTTTCACCAGATGCCCAAACTAGTGCAAAAAGTATGATAGAGATGATGGACCATATAAAAGAGCATAATGTCAAAACAATTTTTTATGAAAATTTTGCAAGCGATAAGGCTATGAAAAATATCGCACAAGAGTTAAATGTAAAAGTTGACTCTCTTCAACCATTAGGTAATTTAACAAAAGATGAAGTTGAAAAACAACTTACTTATGAAGATATAATGAAACAAAATTTAGAAAAAATCTCATCAGCTTTAGAGTGTAAATGAAATTTTCAGTCCCTATCTTTGATGTAAAAAATTTAAACTTTTCTGTTAGAGGTCAGAGTATATTATCTAACATCTCTTTGGAAATTTTACCAGCTCAATATATTGCTATTATAGGTCCAAATGGTGGTGGTAAGACTACCCTGATTCGTATGCTTTTAGGTCTGGATAAACCAACTAGTGGTGAAATAAAGATTTTTGGAAAAAAACTAAAAAATTTTAAAGAGTGGCATAAAATAGGTTTTGTCCCACAACGAGCTTCTCATGTAGATAGCTCTTTTCCAGCAACAGTTTTAGATATAGTAAAAATGGGACGAACTTCACAAAGAAAACTTTTTTCAATCTTTAGCGAAGATGATAAGGCTCTTGTCCATGATGCAATGTCTAAGATGGATATTTTAGACCTAAAAGATAAAATGGTTGGAACACTTTCGGGTGGTCAGAGACAAAGAGTTATGATAGCTCGTGCCCTTGCTTCAAAACCGGAGATTTTGATACTTGATGAACCAAACACAGGTGTAGATATGGTCTCTCAAAAAAGTTTTTATGCACTTTTGAGAAAACTAAATAAAGAAGAAAATATAACCATAGTGTTTATAACTCATGATATTGGTGTTATAGCAGATGATATTGCAAGACTTTTTACTATAAATCAAAAAGCTACAATTTGTAATAATCCAAAACAAACTTTATCTTGTGAAGATATGAGTAAACTTTACGGTATAGATGCTCACTTGCTTCACAACCATAGGCACGAGCATTGATATGTTAGAAATCTCTCAAATGTTATCTTATGATTTTATGCAAAGAGCTTTTATAGCTGGGATAATCATAGCAATTTTAGCTTCTGTTAGTGGAACTTTTGTAGTTTTAAAACGCTACTCTATGATAAGTGAAACACTTGCTCACTCTGCACTAGTTGGTGTAGCAGTTGGTTTGGTAGCTGGTTTTAATCCACTTTGGATGGCTGTTATTGTAGCCATAATATCAGCATGGCTTATAGAGTATCTTAGAAGCTCTTTTGCACTATACTCTGATGCAGTTTTAGCTATTTTACTCTCAGGCTCACTAGCACTTGAGAGTAAAATA
>Ga0256837_1001246_pt1 | contig 18047 bp, 16 predicted proteins | sample 4562384metaG_FD_185976 | JGI IMG/M metagenome (GOLD analysis project Ga0256837, IMG submission 185976) | Hydrothermal vent microbial communities from Guaymas Basin, Mexico - 4561-384 | ecosystem: Environmental > Aquatic > Marine > Hydrothermal vents | place: Mexico: Guaymas Basin | collected...
TAGAAAGATAAACTATTTTCTTAGCTAACTCCGATAAAAATTTAACATCAATTCAATAATTTTGTTGTCCCATCAATGCTTCTCAAGATAACTTAAGTAATATTCTTTTTGGTTTTTTTTTATGAATATGGTGCTTGGTAGAAACCATGAAATATAATTAAATTAATAAAATTTCAGCATCTATCTTTAACAATTTATCTTTCAATAAAGAAAAATCCAACTTGCTAGCAAAAAGTTTATAAGAATCTTTTGATAAAATCAAATATTTTCATTTATATTTATCAAATCTCTTCATAATTATATCTTTCCACACTACAAAACTTCATTCTAAAACTAACTTCTTACACTCTAAAACATTTATTCTTTTTCAACTATTTACCACATCTCATAAATATACAAATTTTTCTAAACTTACTTTTCCCTCTAAAAATTTATATAAAAACTCAAAATAAAATCATAAATTAACATACCAAACAACTGGTTTAGGATAATTTATAATTTTATATCACACTGATTTAAAATCATCTTGCAAAGATAATGGTATATAAGATTCTACTACAAAATCCCAAACTTTCTTATTATCAATCATAGTTAATTATTAATATCATAAGTTAAACCTTTAACAGCATTCTTCAAAGATAAAAGTCTATCTAAATAATTGTCTTTAAATAACTCTATATTCTGTATAATTAAAGTTTGATTAGTATTTATTATATTATATTTTTTTTCTAAAAGATCCAAATATCTATTCAATTTATCATTCATTATTTGAAAAGCATGCATTTTTACTCTATTTTCCTCAGCGCAACTACCACCTTTGGCAGAATTTTCTAATCATTCAACTAATAGTTGATAATCATAATTATTAAATCAATAAAAAAAATTAGTATCTCCCAAATTTTTTTGAGATACACAAGAAAGATAACGCTGGTTATATAAATTAATATAACTATTTATATGTCATTTCAAAGTTTTTAAATCATCTACTACTTTTTCCATCCTTATAATCAAAAGCTCAAGTGCACTACTTTTATTAGATGAACTCAACAAATAACCTACTACATCCAACTTAATTAATATTTCTGCCTGTTTTAAAGTATCCAAAACCTTTTTTACAACTACATATTGAGAAAAATTTCATTTAAGCAAATCTATTCATACAAAAACTAAATCTATACTAGTATTATCTATCACATTTGTTTTTATATATACATCTGTAAGTTTTTCACCTTTTTTATAAGTCCATAATCATAGAAAATTCCATCAAAAAGCATAAAGAGCTATTACAAAAAATACAACAAAACTTATATAAAATATAGGCTTTTTTAACAAAGACATATTTATCTAGATGATTTAGTTAAAAGATAGGCTAAAGGAGCAGCAAAGAAAATTGATGAATAAGTACCAGCTATTACTCATACACCCATAGTAAAAGCAAATAATTTCACAGGTCAAGTTCACAAAACATAAAGAGCCAATATTACTAATAATGTAGAAATACTAGTTCCTAAAGATCTTCTCATAGTTAACCACAAACTTTTATCTATTATCTGGCCATACTTTTCAGAAAAATCAGGATCTTTCCTTGATAATTTAGACTTTAAAAGTTCTTCCCTTACTCTATCAAAGATAATAATTGTATCATTAATAGAATATCACATTATTGTTAAAATAGCTATTATGAATATTACATCTACTTGAATAGTAGGATTAAAATGCATTAATATTCAATAAGCACCCGATGGAATAGAAATGTCAAATAGCATAGTAAATATAGCTATTAAACCAATTAGAGCAGGAGAAATATATTCTCTTATTCCTATAAAAGCAAAAAGAAGATATATAGTCATTAAAATTAAACCATATAGAATAGCTTTTATTGCCGTAGATTTCATATATTCCCCAAAACTAGGTCCTACTACAGAAAACATTAATATCTTATTTTTATCATTTTCCAAATATTTATCCAAAAGTATTTGTTTTATTTTTGTAGTTATCTTATTTGTTTCTGCATCATTGACATTAATTTTTATAAGAATATCTGTTATATTTTGGGAAACATTTACAGCTATTTTAGGATTTTTAACTTTAAATTGTTCTAAAACTTTTTTAAAATCTTTAACTACCTCATCTTTTGGTAAAACCTTAGCTACTTGTATTTGTATTCAACCAGTAAAATCTTTAGATAAATTTAAATTTTTTACAAACAAAAATATACTTGTAATCATTAAAATTATTCATAAACCTATCCACAAATACGCTCTCTTTATTATAGAAAACTTCATTACTATAATTATTAAAATCTAAAAATTAACTATTTTCCTCAATAGCCATTTTAGCACTTGTTATCTCACTAATTTCTTTTGTAATTGAAGCCTGTCTAGCTTTATTAAAAGATAAAGTAAGAGTCTTTATCATTTTATCACTATTGTCTCCAGCATTCTTCATAGCTATCATACGTGCTGCGTGTTCTCAAGTTTTGTTCTGAAGTATAGCAGAATATATCATATAATTTCTTATTTGTCTCATTATTTCTTTTCTAACACTTTCTATATCAGGTTCTATTATTAACTCTTTATTAGATATTTTAAACTCCAAATTTGTATCTATATCTATTTGTTTCAAAAAAGAAATAAAATTATCTTTTTTAAACGGATATATCTGCATATCAACAGGAATCTGAACTAAAGTATTTTTAAAATAATTAAACCATATATCTATTTTTCAATAATTAGCAAATTTTTGATTTAAAAAACTGTATAATGGAAGAAGATCTTTTTCTTCAAAAGTATCTTTTAATCTCAAATTACCTACTACATTAAATCACATTCTAACTAAATATTCTAATCACTTTTTACCAATAACAAAAAAATCTACTTTACCTTTTTGATCTTTATAATTCTCATATACCTTCTTTAAAAGTTTGCTATTTAAAGATCAACATAATCATCTATCAGAAGTAACTACTATAGCTAATTGCTTATCTGCAAAGTTATTATTTTCCTCAAATATATCTACCTTTTCTCCCAAAAAAGAGATTATCATTAAAAGATCTTGTAAATAATTTTTTAATTTTTCGGATTGATCTTTTACTCTTTGCAATTTAACTGTTGAAACTACCTCTAAAGCTCTAGTAATTTTCTTTAAATTTTTAACAGATTTTATTTTAGCTTTGATAGCCTTTAATGACATCCACTAAAAATTAAAATATAAATTTATGTTATAGTAAAAATTTTTAACTACTTTTCAATATATTGTTCAATTCTAAAATATTTTTTATTTTCTTATAATCTATTACTTCAAATCATTGAGGTATCTCTTTAATTCTTTTTTCGTGCAGCTTAGAAGGTAAAATCTGTCATCCCAATCAAATTTCTCAAATAAAAATTTTCCTCTTATCTATCAGTTGATTTTTATACTGTCCCCAAATTGCAGCTGCTAAAGCAAGATCTAAACCACTATCATAAAATTTTCGTTCTCCTGGAATATTAACAAAAATATCAAATAAATTTAACTTTAAACCAAGATATCTTTCTAAAATTGCAATTACAAGATTTAATCTATTAGAATCTATTCAAATAGCAGTCCTTTGTGGATATTTATATTTTGACTTATTTAACAAAACTTCCAAATTAACTATTACTGGTCTTCAATTATCTATTCAAACTGTCAAAACAGAACCTGGCACACTAGTTTGTGCTGCTTGAATAATCCTTTCTTTTATATCATAAACTGGCCTAAGACCAAATAAAGTCATCTCAAAAATCCCAACCTCATCCGCAGGTCAAAATCTATTTTTCTTTGCTCTCAAAAATCTATACTGTCAAAATCTATCTCATTCTAAATATAAAACAACATCTACAATATGTTCTAAATATTTAGGTCAAGCGATTTCTCCTCATTTAGTTACATGTCAAATTATAAAACAAGCAATACCTTGTCTTTTACAAAATTCAGAAATTTTTTCAGAAACAAATTTTACCTGAGAAACACTTCAAGCAGGGCTATCCAATTGCTGCGAATAAATCGTTTGTATAGAATCAAAAACAACAAAATCAAACTTTTCAACTTCTATCGTCGTAAGAATATCTTCCAAAACAGTTGCGTGATAGACATGGAAAGTCGGAGAATAATTATCAGAGAAAGTCTGAAAATTTTTATTATCTTCTTCTTTATTTTCTTCAAAACTTTTTCAGAATTTCTTTGGAGATTCTTTTTCTCTTCAGATATCTCATAATTCTTTAGATTCTTTATACTCTATTATTCTTTTCTTTCTCTCTAAAATTTGATCAATATTTTCCTCTCAAGAAAAATATCATATTTTCAAACCTGGATTATTCTTTAAAAGATCATCAATTATTTGTAAAATAATAGTAGACTTTCATATTCAAGGTTCTCCTCAAAGCAAATAAATTCATCATCTTTTTATTCATTTAGTCAAAATTCTTTTAATCTCAGGTTCAGACAATTTAAAATATTGAATATTTGATTTACTTTCATCAAATTGTAAAATATTTCATCTTTTAAGCTGCTTTTTTGAAGCTTTAATTTTAGAAACCTTATTTTCAACTTCTACGAAAGTTCAAAATTGACCACAACTTGGACATCTACCAAGTTTTGTAGCAGAAGTATATCAGCAGTTTTGACATTTATACATTAAATTTTTTAATTATAATTATCTAAAATAAAAATTTTTATTACATGGCAGAAATAGTAGGATTTGCTTTGATATAATCAGAAACTAATTGCTTAATTTCCTCTGCTACTTTCTCTGGCTTTGGCACCAATTCAAATACAATATTTTCTTTTTCTCACCCAGCTCTCATTTCTAAAGTTCCATATCACAAAAGCTTTGAAACAATACTTGGATAAAAATAAGCTACTTTGCTAATTTCATGGTAATATAAAACTTCTTTAAAATCTCATAAAAGATACGTAGGTCTATGTTTTTCTATACGATGTGTTGTAATAAGTAAATATGTATAATACCAAAAATACCACCAATAAAACAAAATAACTACTAAATATAAAACCAACGGAATAAAAATAGACAAATGAAATGCAAAATCTCAAAAAAAGATATAAACACCTAAAAAATAAACCAGTACTCCTCAGATTATCAGAAGTCATACACTACCTAAACTATTAATAATATATCCTATTATAGATTTCCTTATCAATTTTACATAGTGTTCTCATTTTTGTTTATCTGTTATCACTTTGTTAAATATATTTTGCGACATTGTTTAAAATTAATTTTCTAAATGGCTATAATACTACAACCAATATAAAAAAATACCTTCAATCTTCAAGCAGAAATATTAAACAACTACCTAAAAATACCTTTATAACAACTAACTATCTTATCTTTATATCATAATTTATCATTTTCTATCCAAACATCAACACATTTTTTATCTCAAGACAAATAAACCTTCCCTATCTGTATATTATTTTCAACAAAAGACTTTAAACTATAAAATCTAACTTCATAAATAAAATTATCTTTAGTCTCTTGCCAAAACGTCTTAAAAAATCAATCATAATGATTATTTTCTAAAACTAAATTTTTTACGATTCAACCAGTAAAAAATACAGTAGCATCTAGTCAAGTCAAATTATAATAATGCTGATAAAAATAAGTATGTGGATGTCTCTCAATAACTTTTATATCTGGTGTTTTAATAGCAAGTTGATATAAAACAGTTGCTAATCCACACAGACCTCCTCATTTAATCATCACAACTTTTCATCTGTATATACCTTCTCAATTAATATACTCCTTTTCATATTTTTTCAAAAATTCAACAATATCAAAATTTTCTCATAACTTCCAAATTTTTCAATCCAAATGCTTTAAAGCAACTTTTATATTATGTAATCTAAAATAAACTTTATTTGTTACAATTCTAGCAGATATATACTTTTTCTGTTTTTCTAGAAAACATCTAAAGAAATAGCCAAAAATTTTATCTCAAGAAGAAAAATAATTTTTCAAAGGTAAATTAAAAACTTTTTTATCACAACCAGAATGTATATTAATTTTAGCAAGTTGAAATAAATTTTGTTTATATCGATTTTGAAAAATGGGAGAATTCAAATTATTTTGTATATATCTTTCAAAATTTTGATAAGTTAAACTGATATTTACATTTACGATTTGATTTCCTAAAGAAAAAATAATAAATAAAAATTTAATGATTAACATTTAAAATTTTATTCTTAATTTATATAAAATACAGCAAATCTTCTCTAACCTTTTCTGTTAGATTATATTTTTAAAAAATACATATCTATAAGTTTGAAACTCTTCATTAAAATAATCAATTATGTTTAGTTTTATTATCCCTTAAATGAAGTAATACACTATTTGTTTTTTTCCGAATTAAAAAAAGCACCAGCATAAAAAGACCTCATTTTTATCTAATTTCTTTTTAATTTAAAAATATTCTACAAATGCCCAACCGATCTGCATCACATTCGCCAGTATGATATTACAAACTAAATTAATTTTCTATTTTTAATTAATTTTTTTCTCTTCTCTTAAACAAAAAATAACCTGGTCATAAAACCCAAATTACTAAAAAAAACAAAGAAAAAACATTTAATACAATTATCAATTCCTCAGGAATAGTATAAATATATCTATCAATTAATCAAATAAAGAAATAAACTACTAACTCAGCTATGCTAATTGTAATCAAATATTTAGAGAATCTTTTAAATCCAGTTTTAACTCAAACAAAATAAGCTAAAATATTCCACATTAAAAAATATAAAACTATTAATATCCACTCTAAACCTTTAATTAAACCTACAAATAAACCTAATACTTTACATACAAAATTAAGTTTAGATCAAGGAAAACAATAATCAGCAATTACTGGAAAAATCTTTTGATAAAAAACTACCATATCATAAAAATAAATAGTAAGTATAAAAGTAGTTAAAACAATCAATAAAAATCTCTGATAATATTGTTTTGACAAAGAAGCACCAAATAAAAAAAAAGGCATAAAAATTATAAAAACTAATATAATAGATATCACAATCACTATATCCCAAGCAATAAAAGACCTTTTAATAGCAGGTATTACTTGATAAGAATTTATTTTCACCAAACCTAAAAATATAATTTCTTTTAACAAAAATAAAAACAACAATCAGATAGCAAGTTTCCCTGCTGTTTTCAAAATTTTACTAAACAATTCTTTTGAATTTTTATTTTCTGATAGATTTTTAAATACCTTAAAAGATAACCAATAAAAATATGTCAAAAAGATAATAAAAACTATTAATTCCATTCTTATATTTTTATACTTTTAAATTTTAAAAGCTATTCGAGTTACAATATCTATCTCCTTCTCCCACCCCACTCTACCACTACAAATCATCTTCTTTCTGTCTTTTTTAAAATAGGTTGTTTTACTTTAATCTTTTTATCTAATCATCTATAATCCATAAAAATTCTAATAATAGTATCAGGTTTTGGATCTATATAAAGTGGAGTTTCTCTATTCAAACTATCGTTAAATTTAAATCAAATAAAAATATAAGGCTCCTTAATCTTTGTTAAATAAGATAGCCAATATTCAGTAAAATCTTCTATTTCTTTATCATTTAATCAAACTTGTTTCAAAACATTTTCTAATAACTGTTTTATTTTCTCCTTTTTATTTTCTACTACAAATCAGCGTGAAGGAGGAATATAATTATAATCTATTCCGTCCCGATAAAGATAAGGATAAATTTTCCCTCCAACAATAATTTTTCCATCAGGATAAGCTGTAACTTTCCATCAACTGCTATATTCTGGAATAGTCTTTAAAAACTTTCAATTTAATCAAATTTTAACAAATACTTTCTGTTTTTTAGTTGGATAAAGATAAATCACTGGTTTTGCTTTTTCTGCTTGTGGCATATACTCCATTTTAACCATTCTAATATATCTACCGAAAGGATCTTTCCAGAACAATATTGGATGTGATTGAATAAAATTTTTATATCTCTTATCGTCAATTTTACATTTAATAGTATTTTTTAATTCATCTTTTCAATCATAATACAAACGATCACAATAAAATTCTTTCAAAATAGGATGATTAGGATCCTTTAACTCATAAACAGGATATCAAGCCCATTCTCATACTTTCTTTAATTCTGATTTAGATAAATTTGCTGTTATAAAACATCTTCCTAGATCATCATATCCTAGCCAAATAGTATAATTTCACCAATCTTGTCAATTATCAAATTTAACCTGCGTCTCAGAGGAAGAAAAATTAACTCTCACAATATATCAAGAGAAAATTCAATAGTTTAAATTAGAATTTTTTATTACACAACTAGCATCAACATACATACAAGCAGTATTACCTTCCTCATAAATACTACAGTTTTTTCATATTTTTCAAATATTTCATAGTCAATATTCCACTTCATAACTATTAACTATATCTCCTTCAACAGATAAAAATATTTTACTATTAATTTTTAACTGTGTAACATTAATTAAATTTCAAACAAAATCTAAAGGTAGTAAATACTTTTTATCTCTAGAAATTGCATAAATTTTTCAAAAATTTTTATCTTTATATACTATAAAATCTCATGTCAAACAACATTTAACAGGAAAATAAATATTTGGGTCATAAAATTTTATATCTATATCCTTATCACTTGAAACTTCAAAAATTCATTTATATTTATTTAAATCAAAATAATAATTCAATACAAAATCTGTTAAATCAGAAAAGTCCTCATTGTTATTTCCAGATAAATACAATTTACCTTCCCACCGACCTCCTGGAAACTCTTCTATCAACTTTATTAAATAAAGTTTTTTATAACCTATATCAAAATATCATAAAACTCGTTTGTAACACTCCCCTTCATCTGGATCCGGATATTGATATTTGGATATACATTTGAGTTTTTCAAACTTTACAAAAGATATCTTCTTATATTTTTCATCAACAAATGGTCAATTTACATCTACTTTTGTAGAATAAACTTTTCAATCAAATCATATCAAATCAATCTTAAACGTTCAACCATTTGGACAAATATTTTTAAACTTTAATGAAAATTTATATTTAAACTCTTCATCTCAAGGCTTAAATTTCTTTAACTGGTAACTTCAGGTATCTATTTTACATCCTTTATTTGTTATAGGAGTAATTACTACCTTCTTTATCTTTCAAGGATACAACTTTCAAATTATTTGTCAACTAAAATAATCTTTTTTAATCTCTATATTTTTGACAATCTGCCTAAACTCATCATAACAATATCAATTGGAAAGACATTTAATATAACTAGCCTTTTCTTTTTTCTCTAATCCTCCATTTTTATTCCGATAAATTATCTCTCAAATATTATTTCAACTATAAGTAATACCAATAATCCGTAAATCTCAAGATAAATAAAAATGCAATTTAGCATTATCAGGCAAATTATAATAAACTAATCAATTTTTTCTATCCCCTACTTTTATTTTATCATTAGTATACATCAAATCTATAGTTTTACAAGAAGAACACAAAACTTTATAAAATCAATTTTTTAAATCTTTTACCAAAAAAAGTCATTGTAAAGTAAAATCCTTTGAGTAATCTACTCAATTCTTTCAAATCAAATGAACAATAACATTACCAAATTCTGATTTTCTGACTGCCTTTATAGGAAAAGAGAAATTTACTCAAGTATTTAAATCTCAGGTTATTTGATAATATCAAGAAAGAGCTTTTGCTAATACTACATATCCGCTCACTATTGTTCAATTTCTAAAAATTCACTTAACTACTCAAGTAAAAATTAAATTTTCAACAGTTAAAGATTTTATTTTATCAGCAAAATCATCATAACATTTTCCTGTTTTTTTATCACAAGCTATATATTTAACAAATTTTTCATCAATTATTTTTAAATTTTTAGTATCAAATTTAATAATTTCCCCTCCTGGAGAACCTTTAAACTCAATTCAAATCTCATAAACACTTCAAGACTTATAAATACTAACTTTTTCAAGATGTTTTCAAGCAATATCAGCATAAGAAAGAAAATCATTTATATCATTAAGACCTATTTTACTATTATTAAACTTTTTTCTCAAATGAGAAACTTTTACAAGTCAATTATAGCCATAATTACTGCTTGTAAGATAATAAACATTTTCAAAGTCATTGTCAAACTGCAAAATATAAAAATTATCTCTCAAAAGTTTAACAAACTTAAAATTACATTTAAAAATTGAACCATCAAAAGTTTTGTAAACACAAATATTTATATCCCCTGTTTTCAAAAAATAATTAACACCTTTAAAACTACAAAGTATATTATCTCAGGATAATTGAGAATCTTCTACGGCTTTATAAATTCATTTTATTATATAAAAATTTCCTTTCTTTCAACAATCTTGTATTTTATAACTATACAAATTATAGACACTTTTTACATTTCTTTTTAAATAATTTTTAACTACAACATCACATTTTTTATGTAAAACCAAATCCAAAATTTTTTCATTAGATAAATCAACTTCATTTTGATCAGAAAAACTATTTATAACTACAAATTTTTCACTTACTTGCTTAAATTTCCTTTCTAATTGCCATTCTTCATATCTTTTTTCAATCTTTACAAAAAATTTATCTACAAAATCTTTAAATCAAACTAAATTTTCTAAATAAAACAAAGTTAACAACACTAATAAAAACAAAAATCCCCCTACTCAAATTATAACTCTTTTATTCCCTAACATAACAAAACTAATATTAAAATTTAAAACTTTCTATATAGATATTTATTTAAAATCTTCTTTCAAACATCTCACCAAAGCATAACTGGTCTTTTATGGATTATCTTATAAGGCATTTCATAAAAATTGACTCAACTACTATTAAAATTAACTCATACAAAAACACCATAATCTATATCAGGTATAACTTTCTTTTGTCTATCGTTATCATAAGTAATATTCCCAAGACTATAATAGATCCTTTTTCATTTATAAATTTCCAAAGGCTGTATTACATGGGGATGGCTACCTACAACTAAATCTGCGCCCCAATCTATAAATTTATGTCACAACTCAATTTGTCTTTCTGTAGGATTTAAAAAATATTCTCTACCTCGATGAATAAAAATAATTACAATAGTATCTGGATTACTTTTATTTCTTTTTACAAATTTTTCAAGTTCTTTCAAATCGTAATCTTGTAAAGGAGTAACTACATCATTTAAATTAATTATAACCACTTTTTTATTTCAAACTTGTTTAATAAATACATTCTGTTGAGGATCAAATCAAATTGAATTTCACACATATTTTAAACCATATTGTTTTACTAATTTTTTAGTCAAATTTATTCAACTTAGTCCAAAATCTTTTTGATGATTATTAGAAAAAAACAAAACTTCTGCTTTCAATTTATTTTTAAAGTAATTTAAATACTTTTTATCATACCTAAAAAATATTGGTCATCACTTAATATCTTTTTCATAAATTCAAGTTCAAAAATTTCATTCCATATTAAAGACTAACAAATCAAATCATTTGAAAAAATAATCTTCAGGAGATTCATTTTGATCCCCAGTTCTAAAATTTTGAAAACATAAAATTGTTCATAAACTACATTCTCCTGTAAAAGAAGATAAAAAATTTAAAATCATATCCCCTCAAAAAAGTAAAGAAATTTGTTCTGATTTTTGTTTATTTTGTCATTTTCAAATATATGAAAAAAAATAAGAAGTATTTTGGATGTTTTTTATTCATAAATATTGATTTGATGAAATGTTAAATAGTGTATAATTTTTTCTATATCCTAAACTTCCTAGAAGCTTCATCGTTAAAAACATTAATTTTCTTCCATCAATCCACATATTGAAAACTCTTCCCGTATCCCAATCATTTAATATATTTTGGGAATATAAATCATAAAACTCTCTAAAATCGTCAGGAATATAATGTGAAAAATCAGTTGATTGCAAATAAAATACGTCATCATTATTTTTCAAGATAGGAACTAAACCATTCTTTAATTTTTCTAATTTATCTTTACTAACCTCATTATTTACAATAAAAGGTAAAATTTTAGCATCAGGATAATACTTTTTAATAAACGGAGCTAATGTAAAAATGGAATGTTCTCTTTTAAACAGTTGATTATTATATCTTAAAATTCAATTTTTTACTAAATCTTTAACTAAACCAGAAGTTTTTAAAATTCAATAAGGAGTCCAAAAATCTAAATTTGTAGTCCAAATTTGATCGCTAAAATCAAAATGATTAGTTCATCAAATAATAAAAAGGTTAATATTAGGCCTTACTTGCTTTAAAAGTCTAAAATAATTATCGAAAAGTGGAGCCACAAGAAGATGATGAGATATAATTCATCATTTAATATCTTTTGGTAAATCAATAAATTTTCAATTAAACTTACTATAAATTAAATCATCATAAAAATTTTTCAACAAAACAGTAGGATATATCAAATTATTCTGTTTATTAGCAATAATATTAATATTTGAACAATTTTCTTTCTTTTTTATAATAACTCACCAAGCTCAAATCTGCCTAATAGCATATAAAATTAAATCCTTAGGATAATACCAATCATTACCTCTTTTAGTTCATACATCTTTAATTATATAAAACTTTGAAGTTTCTCAAACAATAAGTAAAGTATGATATCTTTTCCAATGATAATAAGGATTATTTAAATACTTTGCTGAAATACCTATTATTATAGGGCTACCTTCTCATAAAATCCAAGAAATTTTTGTTTCATTCAAATTTTCTACAAGATTTGCTTTTACTCCTGTAAAATACTCGTTTATCACTTTAACCATCAGTTTTCAAGAAAGTGTAGGTTGATATCAAAATTTATGTATCTCCCATTTTACAAACCTCTTCAAAAACTTATCAAAAGAAAATTTATCAAATTTAATCTTTTTCAACCATCAAATATAGAGTCAAATCGTTGCCTCCTCACAAGAAAGATTATGAATTTTCCAATTTTGCCTAGTTCACAAAGGTGCTTGAGCAAAAAACTGAATTCAACTAATATATAATCTATTTTCTAAACCAAAACTAACATAATAAATCTTTTCTTTATTTTCATTTTTGTAAGTAATTCTAAAAAGAAAAAATAAATATAAACTTATAAAAGCCAAAAAAATGAAAATTCAACCAAACAACTTTAAACTTATTTTTAAATAGTTCATTACGAAATTATAATTATAAATCATTTATAAAATCTACTCCTTCAGTCTCTCAGGCAAAAATTCAACCTTTTTCTTTTTAATCAAATACAAATAAATATTTACTCCAAAAAATACTATAGCCATAAGTCCAGCAATTATCAACTTTCAAACAGTGTTAGTTCCTTGTAAAATCAACAAAATCATCCAAAAAATTGACCATCATAAAACAAAAACTTTAACTTCTCATCTTGTCCATCAAAAATTTTGTAACCTATGATGAAGATGAGTATAATCTCCTCTCATAGGATTTTTCTTTAAAACAAAAATTCTATAAAGTCCTACCCATATTGCGTCAAATATCATCAAAGATAAAACTACTATCAAAGCACCAATTTTAGCTCATCACAAAAGAGACAAAAAAGCTAAAGCATAAGCCAAAAATACAATACCAACATCTCTTAAGAGTCCCCAAGGTTTCCACTCTATAATCATATAAATCAAAGACCAAATAAAAAAAACTAAAGATAAATCTACTACAAAAAGCAACCTTTCTAACTCTTGCTGAGTCATATGAGGGTACGCAGGTATAACAACAAATTTTAAAAGTAACGCTATAGTCAAAAATCATATAGTTAATATTCCAGAAGCCATTCCATTTATTCAATCAAACCAATTTACTGCATTAATAAAAAAAACTACCCAAAATACTGTCAAAATATATGACAACCATTCTGGCAAGCTAATCATATGTCATCAAAAATAAAAATATTTTAATCAAACTCATCAAACAAAAAATAATATACTAGCAGCTATTATCTGAAATAATAATCTCACAATAGGAGGAACATCATAAAATACATCTAATAAATAGACAACAACCAGTCCTGACGAACCTATAAAAAATGCTTTAAGAGGATCCGCCGTCAAATAATTTGGAAAAAAAATTATAAAACTTATAAAAACTCAAAAAAATAAAATTATACCCTGTATATTGGGTACCCTATTTCTAGGAGGCACATCTGGTCAAGGTTTATCAAGAATATTTAATCTTCTAAACAAAAACAATCATATTACTGCCCATATTATAGCAAATATAATCAATCATAACCATTTCATAGTTTCAAAATTAATCTTCGTCTATAAAATCTTCGAATATCAAAGATATTATAACTGCCAAAGGAACTCACAACACCATTCCCACAAAACCAAAAATGTTACCTCACAAAGTCATTGTTAATAAAATCACTAAAGAACTTACTCCTAAAGCTTGTCTCATAACTAAAGGTATCAAAATATTAGATTCAAAAAATTGTAAGATTGCATAAAATCCAGCAATAACTAATATACCTACAAATCAGTATTTAGTCAAAGCGATAAGAGACATTGGTATAGCTCACAATACAGGTCAGAGTATAGGAATAAATTCAGTAATTCAAGCTATTAATGCCAAAATTCACTTATTAGGTAAATCTAATCAAAACAAAGATAAAATCAAAAGTCAAAAATAAACTGCTAAACCTATAAATAAACACATCACTAGTTGTCATTTAAGCCGATTTCACAACCTATAATATAAAGTCTCAAATTTGTATTTTACATATTCTCTATTACCAGACAAATTAGCTATAAAATTAATTACTTTCTTTTTCTCTAACGAAATAAAAAAAGCTATCACAAATACGAAAATAACTTGAGAAATAGCAGATAAAAATTTGCCTACTATATCAACAGCTATTTCTCCCACATTTCTCACATAAGTAGTTCCCAGCTTAGCTAATTCAGAAATATTTTTTTGCAATAAAGATTGAATTCATACTAAAAAATCATTATTTTTAGACAATTCTATAAATAGATTTTTAAAATATTGAGGAATCCAACTTGATTGCTGTATAATATATACTAGTCATTTGTCTTGTAATACAACTTGAATATCCTTAATTTTATCTACAAAAACTTTTATCAAAACAGCAGATTGATTAATAATAAACGGAACAACTATCACAAATCCTGTAACTAGAAATCCAAATAATAATATATACGAAATAAAAATAGAAATTCATCTTGGTAAAAACCTTTCAAAAATTTGAATAATACTTTCTATAGCTATAGATATAATAAAAGCTGTCATTATAAGATACAACACTTGTAAAGTCTGAAATAACAAATAAGCTATATATGTCACTAACAATCCAGCTATCCAAAATTTAAAAAAAAGTCAAAAATTATATCTAGTTTCCTTTTTAGCGGTAAATTTAATAATAGCCTCTCTTTTATTTTTTATATTGTCTTTATCATTTATTTCTTTTTTCTTCTTTTCTAAATAAGCTTTAATTTTTAAAAATCCTTTTTTTATTCCTCAAAAATATCTATAAAACTTCATTTATCTATAAATTTATTCAAAATAAAAACAAAACTAAAAGTAACACTATCAAAAATAAAAATAATACTATTTTTTGTATTTTTTCTTTCTTCAACTGATCCATTAAATATTTGTTTTCCAACTCAATTTTTTCTTTTTCCAACAAAAGATTTTCTTTCTCTTTTGTATAATCAGGTAAAGCTATCATATTCTTAAGCCTTGATTCATACTCTCAAATTTTATGTTGTAGCGAAAAAATTATAGCATTCTTCTCTTCAATAATTTTATCTTTTTCAGCTAAAAGCTTCAAAAATCTTTCCATACTCTCCGATAAAATATTTTCAATCTGTTTAATATCTTCATATATAGCTAAACTACTATTGCTAGAAGAAACATTATTATCATTATCTGAAACTATATGTCATTCATAAGTAGTAGATATTTCTGGTTGTTGTTTCAATTTTAAAACTTCTTCCTCAGCCAAAAGTACCTTATTTCATTCTTTTTTATAAGACAATTTACCTTTTCTAATCCGACGATCTAAAGTTCTAGTAGATATTCCTAATAAACGAGCAGCTTGCTGTCTAGTAAGATTATAGGTCAAACTCGTCATCGAACTCTTTATCACCTGATAAAACAGACTTAACAAATAAAGTTAAAAAAACTCCAAATAAAATACTAATAACTATAACTAAAAAGTTATAAAATCAAAAATTAACATATGCAGTCAAAAACCTAGCAGTATATGAAGTTGAAAAAATTATATTTTGAAAAAAAACTATCAAAATCAAAACTCCTGTAACAAGTGCTCAAAAGAAATAAATATATTTCATTGTTAAAACTTTTTAAAAATTAAATTGAATATCACAAGAATAATACTTAACAAAACAATACTATTAAAAGATATGGCTTGTAAATGAATTCACAAATCTAAGTTGTTTACAATGTATATAAACAAATAAAGTCAAATTATATTTAAAAATAAAACAAATATATTACTTATAAAAACAAAAAAACTAAATGGCAAAGCTATAATTTTTACTATTTTAAGTCAAATATCATAAATTAACCAAAAAATACCTCCTAATATCAAAACCATTTCACAATTAAGAGCACTCATAGGATATACAGAAAATCAAATTTTTAAATATTTAACAACTAAATAAAGAATAAAAGCATTTATTAAAATACTACTTAAAACCTTATGTATAAGCATATTATTTAAAAATTATAGTCTAAAACTAAACTTCTATTATTTCGATCTTCTTCTCTTCTTCAATCTTTTTACACTTGTTAGGCACACATAATCCAAAAGGGCCTAATACTACCAATAAAACTCATAATACTCTTAAAATATCTGAAACAAAAACACATTTTTCAGGATTATCTTTAAAAAAATAATATCCAAATAATATCAAAAATATTCAAGCTAGAAATTGAATAGTTTTCATTCTAGGTAAACATATATTAACTATTCCCATCACTAAAACAAATATTCCAAAAGCAACTAAAAATCCTACTCAATATACATTAAAATCTGAATTAGAGGTTATAATTAATTTGTTAGAATAAATATAATAAGCATATCCTACTAAACTTAATCATAAAATTATCCTTATTATCCTTAAAGCTAAATCTTTTTTACTCATAATTATTATTACTTAATTATATAAAACAATAAAATCATTAATCTTCTGAATCTAATCTTCTAATATTCTCATCGTTAACTTTCAGACATCTCCTTTTTACTTTTCCTTCATCTTTTTTTCTCCTTCAATTGTCTTAATAATGATTTTGGAACTCATTTCAACTTTTCTACTTTTCATTCTTCCAGTTTCTTTTTTAATCTTTGTGCATCATCCTCCATACCTAAAAGCTTATGTAATCATTCATGTTCTCTCAACTTTTCTAATACTTTTGCTTCTATTTGTCTTACTCTCTCTCTAGTAACTCAAAATTCTTCTCATACTTGTTCTAAAGTATATTTAGGCCCATCAATACCATACCTCATTTTGATAATTTTAGCTTCTCTTTCGTCAAGCATAGACAAAATTTTCTCTAAATTTTCTCTCAAAAATCTTTTCTCCGCAAATTGATCAGGTCTAAGTGTTTTCTCATCAGCTATTAAATCACCAAGACTATTTTTACCATCATCTCATACTTCTGCATCTAATGATACATTTCAATATATAACCTCTTCTAATTTTTTCACCTTCTTCAATGGAAATCATAATTTCTGTGCTATCTCTTGAGCAGTTGGTTCTCTTCACAACTTCTGAAATAATTCCTGAGATGCTTTATTGTATGCATTTATCTCATCTATCAAATGCACTGGTATTCTTACATTCTTTGTCATATCTGCTATCGCTTTTGTAATTGATTGCTTTATCCACCAGGTCGCATATGTTGAAAATTTAAAATCCTTCTCAGGATCAAATTTTTCAATTGCTTTTATAAGTCATACATTTCCCTCTTGTATCAA